>Ga0247792_1000013_pt1 | contig 35663 bp, 38 predicted proteins | sample UWRJS106311C6_FD_179920 | JGI IMG/M metagenome (GOLD analysis project Ga0247792, IMG submission 179920) | Soil microbial communities from Arlington Agricultural Research Station in Wisconsin, United States - UWRJ-S106-311C-6 | ecosystem: Environmental > Terrestrial > Soil > Agricultural land... | reverse complement strand
CAGTTGCGGGCTACGGGCACCTGGTGCGCCACCGTGAAGCGCTCGACATGTTGATGCAAACGCCGCCAAGTCTTCCGGAGGATTTTGTGCCGGATACCGCGACGGCGCGTCGCGTTGTCGCCGGCGCGCTGGGTGCGGGCAGATCATGGCTCGATGCCGTCGAGGCAGAACAGCTGCTCCGTGCATATTCCATCCCGATCGCGCCGGTCATTCCCGCGTCCAATCCGGAAGCGGCCGCCCGTGCGGCCATGCCCATCCTGAACAACAATCAACTGGTCGCTTTGAAGATCCACTCGCCTGACATAATCCATAAATCGGATGTTGGCGGCGTGCGGCTCAATCTGGCGAGCGCGTCGGCCGTGCAGCAGGCGGCGGCTGAGATGCTCGATCGAGTGCACGCAGCCAAACCCGGCGCGCGGCTCTCCGGCGTCACCGTACATTCGATGATTGTTCGCCCGTTGGCGCGTGAGCTGATTGCCGGCGTAGCCGACGATCCCACCTTTGGACCGGTAGTTGTGTTCGGTCGGGGAGGGACCGCTGTCGAGGTAATCAACGACAAGGCGCTGGCGCTTCCGCCGCTCGACCTTAAGCTCGCGCAAGACTTGATTTCGCGAACACGCGTTTCGCGTGTCCTCAAAGCCTATCGAGACGTGCCGGCGGCCGATGAGGCCGCGGTCGCGCTCGTACTCGTCAAGCTTGCTCAGCTGGTAGCCGACGTGCCTGAAATCAGGGAAGTAGACCTCAACCCGTTACTGAGCGACGACACCGGGGTTATTGCCGTCGATGCACGCATCGCGGTCGCGCCCCTTGAAAAAGCCGGCCGCCGGTTCCCCGGCCACCCGCGCTTCGCCATTCGGCCTTATCCAAAGGAATGGGAGCGTTTGCGCCATTTGCCGAACGGCACTGAGGTGTTCGTCCGTCCCGTCCGCCCCCAGGATGAGCGATTGTACGCTCCCTTCTTTGCCCGGGTCACGGCGGATGACTTGCGTCTTCGATTCTTTACGCTCATCAAAGAATTCAGCCATGCATTCATCGCCCGTATGACGCAGCTCGACTACGCGCGAGCCATGGCTTTCGTTGCAATTGACCAAGCAAGCGGCGAGTTGCTTGGCGTTGCGAGGCTGCACGCCAATGCTGACTACGACCGGGCCGAATATGCGGTCCTGGTCCGGTCGGATGTGAAAGGGCAGGGCCTCGGGTGGCTGCTCATGCAAACCCTTGTCGAATACGCGCGCAGCGAGGGACTACATCGCATTGAAGGTCAGGTGTTGAGAGAAAACACAACGATGGTGATGATGTGCCGGGAGCTTGGCTTTACGGTCGTCGGCGATCCGCACGATTCTGGCAGTTACCTTGTAGGCCTGGAACTAGCCGCCAAGGCCGGTAGCACCTAGCTTCCTTCGTGCGATACGGTGCGCCGCACATGGTCGAGGAGAGAATTCAACAACGGCTTCTCGATAATAGGAATGCCAGCGGACGCGGCGCGATCGCGCACGGATTGATTGGGATGGCTGGTAATGAGAATAGCCGGGGTCTCGATGTGTCGTGCGCGCAACGCTGAAACCAGATCGAGACCGTTCATTCCCGGCATGTTCTGATCGACAATCAGACAGTCGAATCTTGGAAGGCGCGGTTCCGCAAGGAGGTGCTCCGCATCTGCGTAGGCGCGAACCGCAAATCCCTCAATCACGAGAGAAAACTTCAATGACTCACGGACCGCGCGATCGTCCTCAACGATGAGGATCGAATGATAGCCACGACCCTGCTCGGATTGCGAATTCATGGCTCGGCGCACGCATAAGGGCCGCTATGGGGCCCGGTTGCCGACAGGACACCTGAATAGTGCTCTTTTCGCCTTGATCTAGCGCAATTGTTTTGAAGGCTCGGTCATTCACGGCGGTCGAGGAGCCCGCCCACCAGTGCCATTCGAACCAGGTCGGACAGGCTTCTGGCCTGCATCTTTTCCATGACGTTCGCTCGATAGATTTCGACTGTCCGAGGGCTTATTCCAAGATCATAGGCGATGGTCTTGTTTGGGTGGCCAGCGACCAGGCCTTCGAGCACCTCACGTTCCCGATTGGAGAGCGATTCCAAACGGCTGTTGATCGTCGCTTTCTGGGCCTGACGCTGGCTGTCAACGGCTTGGGCGCTGAGGGCCAGGCGAACGGCACGCAAAAAGACATCGTCATCAAAGGGTTTCTCGATAAAGTCCAAGGCTCCGGTCTTCATGGCTTCGACTGCAAGCGGCACATCGCCGTGGCCCGAGACCACGATGACGGGCAGGGATACTTTCAGCTCTCGCAGGCGTTGCAGGAGTTCGATCCCGCTCATGCCGGGCATTCGCACATCGGTCACGACGCAGCCGACCTTGATTTGAGGCAATGCGGCGAGAAAGTCCGCGGCATCCGCGTAAGTTTGAACCTGAAAATTCTCAGCGCGCAGCAAAAATGCCATCGAGTCCCGCATGGCTTCGTCGTCGTCAACCACGTGAACAATATCGGTATCAGACGGCATCTCTTGCGTCCTCCTCGGTGACTGCCCTTACTGTAAACCGGAAAACCGTGCCACCGCCGGGATTTGGTTCAATCCAGATCCGCCCCCCATGAGCCTCGATGATGGTACGTGAAATCGAAAGTCCCACACCCATGCCCTGTCGCTTCGTCGTTACAAACGGCCGAAAGAGCTGAGCGGATACCTCGGGATCAATTCCTGCGCCTGTGTCGGTGACGCTGGTCATCAACATTTCGTCTTCGGCTGGGGTGGTGGATATAAGAAGCTCGCGCCGCGGTGACTCATGCATGGCTTCTATAGCATTGCGTATCAAATTCAGGAGTACCTGCTGGATCTGAACCTTGTCGGCGAGGACACGATCGTTTGACCGGCTCAACTGGAATCGCACATGAATGCCTTGATCTTTAACGCCGACGAGCGCCAAAGCGCTTGCCTCTTCCACAAGTTTCGCCATGCTTTCGACGCGCGGTTCGCTCTCGCCTCTCGCGACGAAATCGCGCAGACGCCGAATGATCTGGCCCGCACGTAGTGCCTGTTCGGCCGCACTATCCATGGCCTCTCGAACCACTCCTGCGCGTTCATCGGTGGTCTGTTCCAGCAACCGCCGCGATCCTTTCATGTAGTTGGTGATCGCCGACAAGGGCTGATTGAGCTCGTGTGCCAGTGCCGACGCCATTTCACCCATCGCTGTCAGGCGCGAAATATGCACGAGCTCGGATTGAAGTTCCTGCAGTCGAACCTCGGTCTTTTGACGCTCCGTAAGATCGCGAATAAATCCGGTGAAATAGCGCTGGTCGCCCGATTTCATCTCCCCGACAGCGAGCTCCATCGGGAAGGTCGATCCATCTTTGCGCTCGCCAACGACCACGCGGCCGATGCCGATGATGCGCCGCTCTCCTGTCTTCAAATACCGGGCGAGATAACCATCGTGATTGTCGCGGTAGGGTGACGGCATCATCATTTTGATGTTCCTGCCGATCACTTCGGCCGGCTCATAGCCGAACAGCCGTTGAGCCGCCGTGCTGAACGATTGCACGATGCCTCGTTCATCGATCACAATCATCGCATCCGGAATGGTCTCGAGGATCGACGTGAGATGAGCGGCCCGGGCCGCGTTATCGCGGTCGCTTTCTACTGCGTGCAGCCAGCCTTCCCGAAGGCGCTCGCCGAACCAGGCCATTGCAATTCCTACGGACGTGAACGTGATGGCGCGCGCAAGATCAACTGCAAAGTCTGCCGATTGCGGGTCGGTGACGGTCAAATACTCCGCCGCGAAGTAAAGATGGAGCGCGAGGCCCAAGCCCGTCGCGAGCAATCCGGCGCCCCATCCCCCCACGAGTCCGGCGATAAGTACCGAAGGAATCAAAAAGAGATAAGGTTCATGAAACTGCGGGCCGAAAAACACCAAAGCGGCGATGGTGGCGGCAACCAAAGACAAGGCCAAGACGTAAGGCCGCCAGGATTTGCCGAGAATCTGCCAAAGCCAGGGCAACTGCCGTAAGGCGTTTTGGGACAGCCGGGTCGTATCAGCCATTGTTTCTCCCGCCGCGGAGATGCCTCTCAAAGCAAAACATGAGGAAATTCAACGATCCGCGGCGGTTTCGAACTCCGTAATAACCCTTATGGATCATATCTGAATTTTCTCCAGCCCACGTACGCCGTACCAACGCCCCAGTAGTTCCATTGAAGGGGCCAGCCATGTTGACGCACACCGCAATTCGCACTGGTTTTAGCCGAGCCGCAAATAATGCCTCACCCCGAGCCCACAGCGGTTCGTTTTTTGACTCGATCAGCTTGATGGGTGCCGCAATGCCGTACGGCCGCGATGCCGAGATCTACGGCGAGAACGAGCCGGCCGACTACGTGTATCGGGTCATCAGCGGTGCAGTCCGGACCTATAAGGTTCTCGGCGATGGACGCAGGCAAATCGGCGCCTTCTACTTGCCTGGGGACATCTTTGGCCTCGAAACGGGCGATGAGCATTCGTTTTCGGCTGAAGCCATCAGCGACGCGAAAATTCTGGTCGTCAAACGAAGTGCCCTGCTGGCATTGGCAGAGCGCGAGAGCGAGGCGGCTCGCCAATTGTGGTCGGTGACCGGCCAGGAGTTGCGTCGCGTTCAAGACCACATTTTGCTGCTGATAAAGACCGCGAAAGAGCGAGTGGGCAGCTTTTTGCTGGAAATGGCCAAGCGTCATCCGGGCGGCAACGATGTCGAGCTTCCAATGTCGCGACAGGACATCGCCGATTATCTTGGACTTACGATCGAAACGGTTTCCCGCACACTTACCGAGCTCGAAAATTCCGCCTCCATCAAACTCGCGAGTGCGCGCCATATCGTATTGCGTAACCGGCGGGCGCTGGGCGTGCTCAACGGCTAGCCTTCACATCGAACATACGGTCTCGGCACCCTAATCCGAGACCGTTTTTTCGCGACTTAAAGCGCGTCTTAGCGGTTAACCGAAGTGACGGACTTGACCACGAAAGTATGCATGACGCCGCCGGCATCGCTAATTGAAACATATTCTCCGGGCACAAAGGCATGGTGTCCGAACAAAAAGCCGGCCTCATCGTCGTCGTCACGCGCGACATTGTAGTCGAACACCCACCGCCCATGCTCGGCGCCGCCCGCCTTGTGCACCAGCAATCCGGTCTTGTCGTCCTCTGTCGGAGAAAAATGCCTGACGATGCATGCCGCGCGATGCTTCTTCCACTCCGGCAAGTCGATATGGCCATCGCTATCGAGGGGAGCAATAAGGTCATAACCGATGTGACTTGACCCATTTGGAAAGTCCTTCGATCGGGCTAAAGTCAGCGCAATGCGTTTCAACGTGGCAGTCATGTCGCTCTCCATAGATGTTCGTTTAATATGGCGCAAACAAAGGCGGCAGTATTGATAGAGATCAAGGTCCGTTGCTGTGTATTCCAAATAGATGTCAATCTTGCCATTAGGTCGACCCGTGCGCGTCGCGCTTCTTAAAAAAACTCATGTGGCCACCTGTTTGCTGGCGCTCGCTATTTGCAATCTGGTTTTCGTCGCGAGCGCTTACGCGCAAATGGATCCCCGGCAGCAAAGGGGCTTGACGCTGGCAAGGGCGAATTGCGCAGGCTGTCACTCGATCGACAAGGTCACGGCAAGTCCGCTCAAGCTGGCGCCCCCGTTCCGAGAACTTCACAATCGCTATCCGGTGGAATCACTTGAAGAGGCGCTTGGGGAAGGCATTGTCACCGGCCACCCGAATATGCCCGAGTTCCGGCTGGATCCCGGTCAAGTCGGAGATTTGATCAGCTATCTCAAATGGCTCGAACGCTAAGGGAGAGGATTCATGCCCCGACTAGCCTTGTCTCTCTTGCTCCTGGCGGCCGCTGCAACAGGTGCAAGCGCCGCCGACGCATCCAAAGGAGAGGCGCTCGCCAAGCGTTGGTGCGCGACTTGCCACATTGTAGCATCGGACCAGCAACGGGGTACGACACAGGCGCCGCCATTCTCTGCCGTCGCCGGCAAGCCCGACTTCAACGAGAGAACGCTTGCATATTTTCTTCTGACGCCTCATCCGCGCATGCCGGATATGAATTTGACACGCAATGAGGCGGCCGATCTCGCGGCATATATTAAGGGTCAAAGGTAGCGCCGCCCGGCTTCAGCCGCGTGACTCCACGTGTCGATTTGACCTGCGTCAAGGCAGGGTCCGGCATTGCTGGCAAGATGTCCTAAATTTTGATTGCCGGAGATCCGTGATGAAATCGCTTCTGACCTCCGCGGCAGTTCTCGCCATCGCCGCAACGGCGCTGATGACCCCGGCGATTTCGCAAACCAGTGGCAGCGGGCAGGCCAGTCCCCCCGCTGCCAGCGGCCCGGGCGCAGGTCCCGGACCAAATTACGGCCCTCATGGTTGGGGCCGCGGCATGATGATGGGGCCGGGCATGATGGGCATGGGCGGCATGGGCGCGATGTGCGATCCGCGCGGCGCCGGCCTCGCCGAGTGGCGCATGGAGCGTATCGAGCGCCTGGTCAATCCAAACGATGCACAACGCGCCGCGCTCGACAATTTGCGGAATGCATCAGCCAAAGCTGCCGAGATCGTCGCTGCAGCCTGCCCGCGCGAGTTTCCGGCCAGTGCTACCGGGCGGCTTGAGCTGATGGAAAAGCGGCTCGATGCCATGCAGCAGGCGATCAAGACCGTGCGCCCGGCCTTTGACGCTTTTTATGCAACGCTTAACGATGAGCAAAAGGCCCGCGTCAATACCAGCGGGCCGCGTCATTGGGGTTGGCGTGGCTGGTCTCGCGGCGGCTGAACAAGCTATTTTGACCTGCATCAAGGAAGGCGCGGCGCCCTCCGGCCATAAATGATCGAAAGGCCCCCGAATTTTCCCTCCGGCACCAGAACGGACGTAACAGCATGGCGAATATACTTGCCGACCGGAAAACAATGACGATCGGGGAGGGCGGGTCAGCACTTGCATTAGTAGCCCTCGCACTTTTATCGATCGTCATCGCGGCCAAAGCATACACGCCTGAATACGCGTTCCACGCCTACCTGTTCAGCGCAGCCGGCGTCGCGGCGGTATTTGCCATCATCAACCGCTACTACGAACGCCCGGTCGAAGCGCCGCCGCTGACGATCGACGGCAAGCCAAATTACAATATGGGTCCCGTCAAATTCTCGGCGGTTGCGGCGGTGTTCTGGGGCATCGCAGGCTTCACGGTCGGCCTGGTCATCGCGCTGCAGCTCGCATTCCCCGTCCTCAACTTCGATCTGCCCTGGACGACCTTCGGCCGGCTGCGCCCGTTACACACGTCGGCTGTCATCTTCGCATTTGGCGGTAACGTGCTCATCGCGACGTCGCTCTACGTCGTGCAGAGGACTTGCCGTGCGCGGCTTGCAGGTGACATCGCGCCGTGGTTCGTCGTGCTTGGCTACAACTTCTTCATCGTCATCGCCGGCACCGGTTATCTCCTTGGCATTACGCAATCCAAGGAATATGCCGAGCCCGAATGGTATGCCGATCTGTTCCTGACGATTGTGTGGGTTGTTTACTTCCTGGTTTATCTCGGCACGATCATGCGGCGCACCGAGCCGCACATCTATGTGGCGAACTGGTTTTATCTTGCATTCATCCTTACGATCGCGGTCTTGCATCTCGGCAACAATGCCGCGGTGCCGATTTCTCTTTTCTCGCCGAAGTCATACATCGTCTGGTCCGGCGTGCAGGACGCGATGGTGCAGTGGTGGTACGGCCACAACGCGGTCGGCTTCTTTCTCACCGCCGGCTTCCTCGGCATCATGTATTACTTTATTCCGAAGCGCTGCGACAGGCCGGTCTATTCCTATCGGCTTTCGATCATCCACTTCTGGTCGCTGATTTTCCTCTACATTTGGGCAGGGCCCCATCATCTGCACTACACGGCGCTGCCCGACTGGGCGCAGACGCTCGGCATGACATTTTCGGTGATGCTATGGATGCCGTCCTGGGGCGGCATGATCAACGGCATCATGACGCTGTCCGGAGCGTGGGACAAACTTCGCACCGATCCCGTGCTGCGCATGATGGTGGTCTCCGTCGCCTTCTACGGCATGTCGACCTTCGAAGGTCCGATGATGTCGGTGAAGATCGTCAACTCGTTGTCGCACTACACCGACTGGACGATCGGTCACGTGCACTCCGGCGCGCTCGGCTGGGTCGGATACATCTCGTTCGGTGCGCTCTACTGCCTTATCCCGTGGCTCTGGAATCGGCCACTCTATTCGCTCAAGCTCGTCAATTGGCACTTCTGGATCTCGACCATCGGTATCGTGCTCTACATCAGCGCGATGTGGGTGTCGGGAATTCTCCAGGGATTGATGTGGCGCGCCTACACCGGCCTCGGATTTCTCGAGTACTCCTTCGTCGAGACCGTGGAGGCGATGCATCCTTTCTACGTTATCCGCGCGATGGGCGGCGGCCTGTTCCTCGCCGGCGCGCTGCTGATGGCTTTCAATCTCTGGAAAACCGTGAACGCGACGGTTTCCGAGGCGCCAGCCGATCTCAAGCTGGCTCCGGCGGAATAGGCGGGGGGATTCATGTCACTCTGGTCGAGACACGCAATCTTCGAGAAGAACTCGATCGTCCTGGTCATCGGCATTCTGATCGTGATCGCAATCGGCGGCCTCGTCGAGATTGTGCCGTTGTTCTACCTGAAGAACACGATCGAAAAAGTCGATGGCGTGCGGCCCTACACGCCGCTCGAGCTTGCCGGACGCAACATCTACGTACGAGAGGGCTGCTATCTCTGCCATTCGCAAATGATCCGCCCGCTGCGCGACGAGGTCGAGCGTTACGGTCATTATTCACTCGCCGCCGAAAGCATGTATGACAAGCCCTTTCAGTGGGGGTCGAAGCGCACAGGACCCGATCTCGCCCGCATCGGCGGCAAGTATTCCGACGAATGGCACCGCGATCATCTCAAAGCCCCGCGCTCGGTCGTTCCGGGCTCGGTCATGCCGGACTATTCCTGGCTGGCCGAGACCAACCTCGACTTTGCCCGCATGGCGGATGATCTGAAAGCGCAGGCGCTTCTTGGCGTTCCCTATACGGCGGAGATGATCGCCAACGCCGCCGCTGACGTCGTCACGCAGTCGACCACCGACAGCCCTGATGCGGTCGACATGGCCAAACGTTATCCGAAATTGAACGCGCGCGATTTTGACGGCAATCCGGCGCGTATCACCGAAGCCGACGCACTGATTGCCTATCTGCAAATGCTCGGGACGCAGGTCGACTTCAAGCTCTACGACGACAAAGCCAACATCCGGTGAGCGCCATGGATCCAACCTACCGTGCAGTCGCCGAGTTCGCCCAGACCTGGGGCCTCGCTTATTTTGTCGTCGTGTTCTTGCTGGTGCTCGTTTACGCGCTCTGGCCGTCGCGCAAGAAACAATTTGATGAAGCGGCGCGCATTCCGCTGCGGGAGGACTGACCGTGGCCGAAGAACACAAGAACATCGATGCCGTGACCGGCACCGCGACGACCGGACACGAATGGGACGGACTGCGCGAACTGAACACGCCGCTGCCACGCTGGTGGCTGTGGCTGTTCTACATCACGATCGTCTGGTCGGTGGGCTACTGGATCGTCTATCCGGCCTGGCCCCTATTGACCAATTCGACGCAGGGCGTGTTCGGCTACCACACCCGGACCGCGCTCCTTGAAGATCTCGACGCTCTCAAGCAGCAGCGCGGCCCGATGATGGACAAGCTCGCCAGCGCCTCCCTTGCAGAGATCGTCGCCGACCCGCGATTGCTCGACTTTGCCCGGGCGCAGGGACGGGTCGCCTTTGCGGACAATTGCGCGCCGTGCCATGGGGCGGGCGGTGGTGGCGCCAAGGGCTACCCCAATCTTAACGACGATGAATGGTTGTGGGGCGGCAAGCTTTCGGATGTCGAGCAAACCATCCGCTATGGTGCGCGCGCCGGCGACAACAAGGGCCGTGCCGGCAGCATGCCTGCTTTCGGACGCGACAATATCCTTAAGCCCAACGAAATCTCGGCGGTTGCGGATTTTGTTCGTTCACTTTCGAATCTTTCCACCGAGCCGGGCGTGGATCTCGGCCTCGGCAAAAAAGTCTACGCCGACAATTGCGCGCTCTGTCATGGCCCCGACGGGAAGGGCAACCGCGAGATGGGCGCTCCAAATCTCACCGACAAGATCTGGTTCTATAGTTCGGACAAGGCAACCATCGTTCAGGGTATCGAGAATGGGCGCGGTGCGGTGATGCCGGCCTGGGGCGGGCGCCTGAGCGAGCCGACCATCAAGGCCTTGACGGTCTATGTGCATACGTTCGGCGGCGGAGAAAAATGACCGCGCATGCCACCATGTCGCTTGAGCAGCCGGCGCCCGGGGCGCCGGCTCTTGCGCATTTGGTGAAGGAAGCGGAACTCGGTGGCGAGCCGCCGGAAGACGATATTCCGCTCTATGCGCCGCGCCGCAAAATCTATCCGCAGAGCGTCCAAGGCACGTTCCGCAATATTAAATGGGCAGTTTTGGTTGTCACACTCGGCATCTATTACCTGCTTCCGTTCGTGCGCTGGGATCGCGGCCCGAACGCGCCATCGCAGGCGATTCTGATCGATTTTCCAAACCGGCGTTTCTATTTCTTCTTCATCGAACTCTGGCCGCAAGAGATCTATTACCTCACCGGCCTGCTCATTCTCGCTGCGATCGTGCTGTTCCTGCTGAATGCCGTCGCCGGCCGCATCTGGTGCGGCTATCTCTGCCCGCAGACGGTGTGGACCGATCTCTTCTTTGCCATCGAGCGGTTCGTTGAGGGTGATCGGCGCGAGCATATGCAGCGCGACGTCCGCAAATGGACGGCCGGCACTTATGCACGCAAAGGGCTGAAGCACGTCTTGTGGCTGATGGTCGCCTGGTGGACCGGCGGAGCTTGGGTTCTTTATTTCTCCGATGCGCCGACTTTGGTGAAAGACCTTGCGACGGGGCAAGCCCCGCTCATTGCCTATGCCTGGATCGGCATTCTCACGGTGACGACCTATTCGCTCGCCGGCCACATGCGCGAGCAGGTCTGTCTATATATGTGCCCGTGGCCGCGCATTCAGGCGGCGCTCACCGACGAATACGCGCTCAATGTGACCTATCGCTACGACCGCGGAGAGCCGCGCTGTTCGGTCAAGAAGGGCGAGCAGCTGCGCTCGCAAGGCCAGCCGGTAGGCGACTGCATCGATTGCCTGCAATGCGTGCACGTATGCCCGACAGGGGTCGATATCCGCGGCGGTGCCAATCTCGGCTGCATTCAGTGCGGCCTGTGCATCGATGCGTGCGATGCAATCATGAGCAAGCTCGGGCGACCGACCCGACTGATTGCCTACGATACCGACCTCAACATTAAACAGCGAACCGAGGGGAAGCAGCCTTTCTACAAGCTCGTGCGCATGCGCACGGCGCTCTACGCCGGCATCATCGTCGTGGTCGGCGGAATCATGCTCTATACGCTTGCCACGCGGGACAGCGAGGGCATCAGCGTCATCCACGACCGCAACCCGATGTACGTGCGGCTTTCGGACGGCGCGCTGCGTAACGGCTACACCATTCGCATCGTCAACAAGCGACTGAAATATCGCGACTTCATCGTGAGCGTTGACGGATTGCCGTCGACACTCGTCGATTTCGTCGGTCTGCCGCCACGCGCGGACGGCCGGCAGCTCATCACGGTCGGTCCCGATCAAACCAAGGAAGTGCGCGTGGTCGTCACCGACTACAGCGCCACGCCGCCACCGCCGTCGACCTCAATTCTGTTCAAGCTGATCGATATCGATTCAGGTGAGGCCGCTGAGATGCGTGATCATTTCTTTGGGCCAGGATGAGGAGTCAAAGATGCCACGCGAGCTGACCGGCACGCATGTATTGATCTGCTTTGTCGGATTTTTCGGAATCGTTTTCGCCGTCAATGCGGTGATGGTGAAAGCGGCAATGTCCACATTCGGAGGCGTGCAGACCACAAGCTCCTACAAGGCCGGTTTGATGTTCGGGCAGGACGTCGCCAGGGCAGAACGGCAAGACGCGCTGAATTGGCAGGTCAACGGCAAGCTTTCACGCGATCATGGCGGCAATGCCGTCCTCGATATCTCAGTGCGGGATCCCAAAGGCGTTCCCGTGAACGGCCTCGCTGCGCAGGCACGGCTTGCGCATCCGGCTGACGAGCGGCGCGACCATCTGATCGCGCTCAACGATGCTTCCGCCGGCCGCTTTCGCGGCATGACGCGGGTGGAGCCGGGTCAATGGGAGCTGATTGTCGACCTTTATACGGATGACGCGCGCGTTTTCCGCTCGCGCAGCCGGGTGATGTTGAATTCGCCATGAGCGAGCCATGACCGAGAGCCTCGACCTTTCGCTCTATGCCAAGCCAATGGCAGACGGCACGCTCGGCATGGAGCTTGCCGTTGAAGGTATTGCATGCGGCGGATGCATCGGCCGCATCGAGCATGCGGTCAAAAGCGTTCCTGGCGTAACCGAGGCGCGGCTGAACTTCACGAACCGCAGGCTGCACGTCGCCTGGTCGCCGGGCCTCGCTGAGCCGGCCGCAATTCTCCGCGCGCTCGAAGATGGCGGTTATCACGGCCATCCGTTTGTGCCGATGCGCGTCGAGCAGCAGGAGGCTGCGGAGGCCCGCCGTCTCACGCGCTGCCTGGCAGTCGCAGGTTTCGCGGCCATGAACATCATGCTGCTGTCGGTGTCCGTCTGGTCGGGAAATGTCACCGACATAACGCCCGAAACGCGCGACTTCTTCCATTGGGCCTCGGCGCTGATCGCGTTGCCCGCGGCGGCTTACGCGGGCCGGCCATTCTTTGCGAGTGCCTGGCGCGCTCTCAAGTCGCGCTCGCTCAATATGGACGTGCCGATCTCGCTCGGCGTGATCCTTGCGCTCGGAATGTCGCTGGTGGAAACGGCCAATCACGCCGAGCACGCCTATTTCGATTCCGCCATCATGCTGCTGTTTTTCCTGCTGGTCGGGCGGGCCCTCGATTATGCCATGCGCCGCAAGACCAGGGCGGTCGCAGGCAATCTGGCAGCGCTGAAAGCAGAGAATGCGCACCGGCTTATCGGCGATGAGCTTGTCAGTGTGCCTTCCGCGGCGCTGAAGGCCGGCGATCGCGTGCTGGTGAAGCCGGGCGAGCGCATTCCGGCCGACGGCATCGTGCTTGGCGGCAAATCCGATCTCGATGAAAGCCTGATCACGGGCGAAACGGCGCGCCGCGACGTCGCGTCGGGAGCCACCGTCTATGCCGGCAGCCTGAACTATTCGGGCGCCCTCACGCTGAAGGTGACCGCTGCGGGCGGCACTGCCCTGATCGACGAGATCGAGAATCTGCTGGAAAAAGCGGCCAGCGCGAAATCGCGTGCCATGCGGCTCGCCGATCGCGCCTCGCGCGTCTATGCGCCCGTGGTGCATCTTACGGCCGCGCTGACCTTGGCGGGCTGGCTGATCGCAGGCGCAAGCGTGCATGACGCCCTCATCACCGCGATTGCCGTGCTCATCATTACATGTCCCTGCGCGCTCGCCTTGGCCATTCCAGCCGTGCAGGTTGTCGCCTCGGGGGCGCTATTCCGGGCGAACGTCATTCTCAACGCCGGCGACGCCATCGAACGCCTGGCGGAGGTCGACACGGTTGTTTTTGACAAGACCGGCACTTTGACGCTGCCGGAGCCGCGCCTCGTCAACGCGGCTGCGCTCGATCCGGAGTTGCTGCAGATGGCGGCCCGGCTTGCCTTGTCGAGCCGGCATCCGCTCGCGGTTGCGCTCTCGCGTGAGGCCACCACGCGCGTGCCTTTCGACGATGCCGTAGAAGAACCCGGGCAGGGCGTGCGTGCGCGTATCAACGGCATCGATACGCGGCTCGGCAGTCCCCAGTTCTGCGATGTGATCACGTCAAATGCTTCGCAGGCCTCGGCGGTCTGTTTCCGGCACGGCAAACGCTTCGCGGTCATTGCGATCGCCCAGAAGCTCCGCCCTGACGCAGTCGATGTGGTCAATGCGCTGCGCGGGCGCGGGCTCGACTTGTATATTCTCTCCGGCGACCACGTCGACGCGGTCGCACCGGTCGCACGCGCTCTTGACATCGAGCAATGGCAAGGCGGCCTGAAACCTGCGGAGAAAATCGCCTGCATCGAAACGCTCAAGGCTGGCGGCCGCCGCGTGTTGATGGTCGGCGACGGCCTCAACGATGCGCCATCCCTCGCGGCCGCCCACGTATCGTTGTCGCCAATCTCTGCTGCCGACGTGACCCAGGCGCAGGCCGACGCGGTATTCCTGGGCGAGAAGCTCAAGCCGGTGCTCGACGCCATCGTTGTCGCGCGGCGCGCGCGCAAGCTGATGACGCAAAATCTGTGGCTGGCTGCGATCTACAACGCCGTTGCTGTGCCGGTCGCGATCGCCGGCGCGGTAACGCCTTTAATCGCAGCGCTGGCGATGTCCGGGTCGTCGCTGCTGGTGACGCTCAATGCCGTGCGCGCCAATGGAGGCGCTCGATGAACGTCCTGGTCTACCTTGTGCCGCTCGCTCTCGGACTTGGCCTCACGGGCCTGTTTGCGTTTTTATGGGCTCTTCGTAGCGGTCAATACAGCGACGTCGATGGAGCGGCCTTGCGCGTCCTGTCGGATGATGATCTTCACGAAGCCAGTACAACAAAGGACTAGGTCAACCTGGTACGACGGTTTTGTCGTGCCAAAAGAAAAGGGCCGCCGGTGAGGGCGGCCCGTTCTCGTGACCGGTTCAGTGTCAGGCTGCCCCGAGTTTCTTAACGACGCCCTGAGTGAAGAACTGCCGGATCTCGCCGGCCGGGCGAGCCTTGCTGAAGAGATAGCCCTGCATCTCGGTGCAGCCGATCGACTGCAAGACTTCCATCTGCTCGCGCGTTTCCACGCCTTCGGCAGTCGACGTCATGTTCAGGCATTTCGCGAGGCCGGCCACCGCATTGACGATCGCGAGCGGCTCGGCGCCGTTTGACAGGTCCTGGATGAACGAGCGATCGATCTTGATCTTGTCGAAGGGGAAGCTGCGCAGGTAGCTGAGCGAGGAATAGCCCGTTCCGAAGTCGTCCAGTGCAATCTGCACGCCCATCTTGCGAAGCTCGTGCAGCGTGGCGAGCGTCGTGAAGGTGTTCTGGAGCAGGACGGTTTCGGTGATTTCGAGCTGCAGCTTGTGGGGCGACATTCCCGATTGATCGAGCGCCGCTTTGACCATGTTGACCAGGTTGCGGTTGTTGAGCTGGGCCGGCGAAAGGTTGACTGCGACCTTGATGTGCTCCGGCCACTCAACCGCCTCGGCGCAGGCTGCCTTGAGCACCCATTCGCCGAGCGGCACGATCAGGCCCGTCTCCTCCGCGATCGGGATAAAGTCGGCGGGAGAAATCAAGCCGCGGATCGGGTGGTTCCAGCGCAGCAGTGCCTCGAACGCGTTGACGTCGTTGGTCTGCAGGACGACGAGCGGTTGGTAATAAAGCTCGAATTGCTCGGTCGCGAGCGCCTTGCGCAGGTCCATTTCCAGCTCGCGGCGGACCTTCATGCGGGTGTTCATCTCCGGCTCGAAGAAGCGGAAAGTGCCCCGGCCATCGGCCTTGGCGTCGTACATCGCCATGTCGGCATTTCGCATCAGCTCGCTCGACTCAACGGCATCCATCGGCGCAACCGAAATCCCGATGCTGATGTCGGTGACGATCTGATGGCCTTCGATCTGATAGGGCTTGATCACCGATTCGCGGATGCGCTTCGAGAGCGCGGCGGCGTCGGTGGCCTGCTCCATCTGCGTCATGATGATGGCGAACTCGTCGCCGCCCATGCGTGCGACCACGTCGAGCTCGCGCGTGCAGCCGCGCAAACGCTCGCCGACAAGCTTGAGCAACTCGTCGCCGATATGGTGTCCGAGCGCGTCATTGACGCTCTTGAAGTGGTCGAGGTCGAGGCAAAGCACCGCCAGGCACTCGCCGCGCTTGACGCGCTTGATCTCGTGGTCGAGCTGCTCGAGCAGCAGCGTCCGGTTCGGGAGGTCGGTCAGCGCATCGTGCCGTGCCATGTGCGCGATGCGTTCCTCCGAGCGCTGGCGCTCGGTGACGTCTTCGTGGGTTGCCAGCCAACCGCCGCCCGTGAGGGGCTTGTTCACAACAGAGAAAGCGCGCCCGTCCGGAAGGTTCACGACTTGATTGAAGGTCTTGCCTTCGGAGATGCCTTCCTTAAGGCGTGCGATGTATTCGTCGACATCGCCAGAGAAACTGCCGAGCTCCATCCGGTGCTCAAGGAGGTCGCGCAAGAGGCATCCCGATTTAACGACTTCCGGCGAGAGACCGTACAATTCGATATAACGTTGGTTGCAAAAAATTAGCCGCGTTTCCTGATCGAACATCAGCACGCCCTGGGACATGTTGTTCAGGACGGTCTGCAGCAGCTGTTCGTCTTTCCGCGACATGTGCGGAAAAGCCAGAATATCAGCGCGTACAGAGTGATATTTCGACTGATCCATTGTGAGCCCCTCGACGACAAAGGTATCCGGGTCGGTGCTCATCATTACGGTTGGCGGGTGTGGAAGCTGTTAGGGATTCAAAGTTGGTTTAATTAAAACCAGAACGATCGGAATCGGCCCATTTCGCGGGCAGAATTGCGGGCTTCCGGCACGGAGGGGTCCTGGTGCCGGGGCCGGAAAATTAAATCCGTTTCTTTGTGATCCTGAACACAGAAGGTGCCGCCGCGGACGCCTAGTTTCAGACTCACGAAACCAAAAGACGTCAGGGAGACATCAAATGCATATCGTCCTCATCGTTGCCTGCGCAGCCGCATTGGGTTTCTCGGCCTGGGCGAATCTTCCCGCCGATGCAGCAGGCCAGTCCACCGGCACACCGACCACATCGGTCACCACGACAAAGTAGTTGGCGCCGTCCGAGACGGTTCTGACCCCGAATTGGAAAAGGCCGGGCTTTGCCCGGCCTTTTCCTTGCAAGGACCGAGGGATGGTCGTCCCGGCGCGGACCCGATTTATCGAGCAGCCACCATGAAGCGTTAACTCCCTTTCGGCGAAGGATGGCCGCACGTCGATCCCGACGAAATTTTCCATTGCGTGGACTGTTCGTGATTGCAACGTGAAGGTGTCGACGAAATGGAAAATCTTTTTTTGACGACGCTGCTGATCAGCGTCGTGATCGGCGTTCTCATCATCTATCACGTGACGCCCGAAGGCTGACACCCGAAGCAGCTGGCCTCCGCGCGGGAGGCCAGCGAAAAGGGACGTCTAGTAGCAAACGCGAGTCCACCGCCAGACGCGATGACCCCAGCGGTTGATCACCCAGCGGCGGCGCATGACGCAATCGCCCCCGTAGGCGTAATACGGGCCGCCATAGTACCCACCGTAGTAGGGCGCACCGAACCCGACCGCGAAACCAGGGGCGAAGCCCCAGCCGAACCCACCCCAGCCCCAACCGCCGTGGCCGCGCCAGCCACCATGCCATCTGGCCTCGGCGGTCCCGGGCAAGGCCGCTGTGGCTGCCCCAACGGCAATGACCGCTACGGCTGCCATGGCAATCCTTCGAAGTGACGTACGCATCGCTGCTCCTCCACGCGAACAACAATCTGAGCAATCAATGGCGGGGGATGAAACTCGTTCCATTGGAACCGGCGGCCCGGCCGACGGTGTCTTGCCGATGCCGGGCGCCGGGGCGGGGCGGGTCCCGCAGTGTGATGCCGCTCGGGCGGGGCATCCACGGGGTGCGTATTCCGAGGGCAGTGTGCGTGGTTTTTGGCGCCGCAATACCGGTCCCGGCATTAACAGATGTGATCCACCTCACTCGATTACCGTGCGACCGCGCTGTATTATCCGGCCGGAAATAGCCCATGCCACCGGTGGGGGACGCATGTTCGCCGCAAATCTCTCTTCAGCCACGGATCGCTTCTACGATTTCGCGGTGCAGGCCTCATGGATCGACAGACTGACCATTCATCTGGGTTTCGACCCGGCCAAACTTTCGATCGACGGCGTCTTCCATCACCTGACGGAGATTGCGGTGGCGAATATCAACACCGCGAACATGCTCGCCCTTGGTGGTGCGATCTTCTACGTGGCGACCCTGATGATGCGCACGATCGTTCCGCTGCGCGTCATCGGCATCATCAGCATCGCATTTTTCATCGCCTATGGCGTCGTCGCTGGCGCGGTCTCGACGCTGCTGCTTTATCTCTTCTCGCTGCCGGTCAACATCATCCGCCTGCGTCAAATGCTCACCCTTGTGCGAAAGGCGCGGAGTTCGGCGCAGGGCGACCTCTCGATGGACTGGCTGCGGCCTTATATGACGCCGCGAAAATACAAAAAGGGCGACATCCTTTTCCGCAAAGGTGACGTGGCCAACGAGATGTTCCTGACCGTGACGGGGAAATTTCTGGTCACCGAACTCGGCATCGAGCTTCCGCCCGGCCGCCTGATGGGTGAGCTGGGCTTCGCTGCTCCGAAGAACCGCCGTACGCAAACCATCCAGTGCCTCGAAAGCGGCGACGTGCTGAGCATCACCTACGAGACGCTGCTCGAGTTGTATTTCCAGAACCCGGAGTTCGGTTACTACCTGCTCAGCCTGACGAGCGAGCGCCTCCTGCAGAATATTTCACGCCTTGAAGGCGCGCTTGAAGACAGCAAGGCCAAGGTCCAGCAATTGGAGCGCGCCTCGCCCGCCGCGGCGCCGCGCTAGTCACAGTCGAAATTCCTCTGCCCTCCCGCTTGAAAATGTGCAGTATTATCGGACAAGGTTGAGACGGCTGCCAAAACGGTCGCAACGACAGAAGTTTTTAGGGGGGTGCATGATGCGGGCAGGAATAACGGCCGGCATGCTGGCCGGGGCCGTAATCGTGACGGCAGCCGTGCCGGCTGCGGCGCAGGTGCGCGATGCGGTTTATCGGGGCACCCTTGTCTGCGACAAGCTGCCGTTTTCCGCCGGCAAAGGCCGCGAGGCGATCGAAGTCACGATTGCGGGCGGCACCGTTCGCTACAGCCACGTCGTACGCCTGCGCGACGCAGCCGAGCCTGTCCCGGAACAGGGCAAGGGCAGCCTGAATGGACAAGACATCGAGCTGCAAGGTTCATGGAAGTCGGGTAATCGTCAGTATGAGGCAAAGTACAGCGGCGCATTCGTTCGACGACACGCCGACCTCAAGGGGACGCAGACCTGGACGGACGGCGGCAAGAGTTTCACGCGGGCATGCACCGGCACGATCAAGCGGCCGTTCAGAGTCTTTCTGCCGGGCGAAAAGAAGTAGGGCAGAGCCGAGCCGTTCTCGGGGTTGCAAAAGGTTCCCTGGCTGACGACCGGCCGGAAAATTGCCGCTAGACTTTGGAGGCGGCAGACAGGCATTCTTGATCGGAACCGGAACCACCCCATCCGTTTGAGGCCGGTGGCCCCGATTTGGGCAGGTCAACTCCAACCTTGAAAGGGAAGCGTCCCTTGCGAACCCGAATTTTCCATGCACTCGCGCGTATTGCTATTCCCGCTTGTGCCCTGGTTGCGGCAATCGGCATGCCGCCTCTGCCGGCGTCTGCCGCGGATGGCCCTTTTGCCGAATTTCCGGGCAGCTGGAGCGGTGCCGGAACGCTGAAGCCCGAGAACGGCGCGGCCGAGCGCATCCGCTGCAATGCCAACTACCGCCAGGGAAGCGCCCCGAACGAAATTAGTCTTCAGTTGCGCTGCGCCAGCGACAGCTACAATTTCGACCTCAGCGGCGAGTTCGCCGTCGACGGCCAAAACCAGGTCAACGGCCGCTGGACGGAGCGCACGCGCAGCGTGGGCGGCACGGCCGTCGGTAATATGAGCCGCGACAGGCTGCAGCTTCACGTCGAAAGCGCGGGCTTTTCGGCCGAGCTTGTCATGGTCACGAAAAATAAGCATCAAAGCGTCATCATCGACTCGCATGGCGCCGGGCAGGTCGTGAAAGCGTCCATAAGCCTCAACAGAAGCTGACCACGCCGGCACGATCTCACACCCGCCTGCCTATTTGGCTGGTGTCGCCGTAGCGGGCGACCGCGCCCGCATCCGTAAAATTGCGACAAGTGTGAGGTTGTTCACAAATCCCATGGGCGCATCGGTGCAAGGATGATGCGGGGACATCCTGGAAAGGAGCCTCTCATGCGCCGAACACTCACAGTCGCAGCCATTGCCGTTCTGGTCTTTGCCGGCATCGCCAAACTGGTCGCAGCGCCAAGCAGGACTGCTGCCGGCACGGATACCTCGATTCAGCCCACAATATCGACATACGACCTGCACACCGGATATCCCGGAATGAACACGCTACCGGTTGCGGAAATACCGCAGCCCTAGCCGGCTACGGCATCAACGGGTAGCCGGCCGTTCTCCACAGCGGCCGGCATTCGCCCACCGTTTAACCAGCCTAAATCGGGGTTTTCGTGATCCGCGTCACAGCGCGGGTCACGGCATCAACGTAGATACAATTTCAACAAAATCTCTTTTGCCGTGGAGGCAAGAATGCAGCGCGTAACGGCAATGATGGCGTACGTTGTAAGTGAGGGAAGGCTGTGTGCGCTCAAGCCCGCAGAGTGGTCGCTCCTTTTGACCGGCGTGGCGCTTTGTGGGATCGCGACACTTCTTTTCCTGATGCTCCACGCTTAGCCGGCACGAAATACCGCAATCAGCGAAAGCTTTTCGAAAACGACGGTCCGGAGCACCCGGATCGCGACCGGTGAATGCACCTCTACGGAACCGGGAATTGACTTAGCGCAACGTGGCTGGCGCCGATCCCTGTCAGAATTTTTCGCAGAGACAGCCACATAACAGGGTGGGAGCCCAGCGGGCGGACGGTTTCGGGGCTTCGGCCTGAGATTGCAGCTCGCAACGAGGTCAGTCATGAACGAATTACGCGCCCCTGCAAAACCATGCCCGGTCTGCGGTGTCGCGCTTGTGCGCGTGCCGACGGACGGCTGCTCGATCGTCTACAGGTGCTATCACTGCAAAACTGAAGTGGTGAAACCGATCCGACGCGACCCCGAACGCCGCCCAGTCACGAGCCGGCGAGGGATTGCGCGGTTCCGCGCATAGACGCCACGCTCCCTAGCCGATGACTTTCGCCATGGCGTCACTGGCCTTTTCGTCCGGATTGGCCAGGCAGCGCTCGATGAAGTCGTCGCTTTGCTTGTGCAGGACGTCGAGATTGAATTTCGTGCTTCCGGACTTGCCCAACATGAATCCACGCAGGAAGGCGATGGCAACGTCGCGATTGGCGCCGCTCTCGCGCATGATGTCCTTGCAGGAATATTGCTCGACGGTGCGATCCTTGCTGTCCTGCGCCGATATGGGCGCGATCGCGCCGGCCAGAAGGACCGCGGCGCCAAGAACGGCCGCGATTTGCGTCGGTTTCATTTTTGCAAGCCCCTTAATTGCAGTTGCTCCGGCGCAGAAGGCCGATGCATCGTGATCCACCACTGAATGTGATGGCACCGAAGGTTGCCGGATCGTTTTCACGCACGATTGAAAAAAAATCGCCACCAAGGCTCGGATTCGACTTGGAGGTCGTCACGGCACCGCTCGGCCTTTTGCCCATCTGCTCGGCGCAGTAGGTGCCATCGATGGCCGGGTTGCAGGTTTGAGCGATGCCCTGCGCACGAAGTATCGTGACAATAGCGAGTGCCACCAGCAAAACCCTTGGCACCGTGTTGCAGAGCATCGTCATCGACTGAAATCCCCTTCCAAAAACCCTATTGCAAAGACCAAGCCGTTGAAAGCCCACGGTCTTCAAGCGGGCGCACTAAAAGGCCCGTAATCGGGCATTGATCTGGATCAACACCACTGAAAAAAACAGGTTATGATTGAAATAGAAGTTCGCGATCCGGCGGTCTTCAATATTCGGGGGTAAGTATGTTGCGAGTAGCCATTGCAGTCCTGGCGCTTTTCTTTGGGACGGCGGCGTCTGCGCAGACGCAGGTCCCGTCCAACAGCCGGTTGAAGACAATCGCAAGCACAAAGGTCATCAAGCTCGCCTATCGGACCGACGCCAGGCCGTTTTCGTTCGTGAACGATAACCAGCCGGTCGGCTACTCAATCGACCTGTGCAAACTGGTGGTGGCATCCATCGAGCGGCAGCTTAATGCGGGCAGCCTCAAGATCGAGTGGGTGCCCGTTACACTCCAGACGCGGTTCTCGGCGGTGGCGAGCGGGAAGGCCGATATGGAATGCGGCTCGAGCACTGTGACCTTGGGCCGGATGAAAGAAGTTGATTTTTCGAGTTTTATCTTCATCGAAAGCACCGGCATCGTGGTGAGCAAGACGGCGAATATCCGAAGTTTTGCCGATATGGCGGGCAAGAAAATCGCGGTTGCCTCCGGCACGACGAACGAGCAGGCGATCATTACGCAGATCAAGCAGCAGAAGATCGAAGCGACGGTCGTTTCGGTCAAGGATGGGCCGGAAGCCATCGCGCTGCTGGAAAGCGGAAACGCCGACGGCTTTGCCAGCGACAAGCTTCTGCTCGTCGGTGCGAAGTTTAAGAATCCGGACGCGTTCATGATGCTGCCCGATGATTTGTCGGTGGAGCCTTATGGGATCGGGTTGCCGCGCGGCGATTGGGCGTTCCGCCTCGCCGTGAACACGGGCCTGGCGCAGGTCTACCGCAGCGGCGTGATTCTGAACCTGTTTGCGGGGTGGTTTAACCGGGTCGGACTTCAGATGAGCCCGGTGATGAGAGTCGTATACGGGCTCGGAGCCTTGTCGGATTGACTGAATTCAGGTTTGCCCGTTACTGCAAGCCGGCGCGCCGGAAGCCTTCCAGGTAATGCTTCCGGTCCTCATCGAGCTTGAACGGCATCTCCTTCGAGATCCAGCCCAGTGAAATATTGGGCTGGACGCGGCGCAGCTCCTGCAGTGCGGCAGCCGCGACGTCGTTGCGCCCGGCCATGCCGGCGGACGCCGTGAGCACCCTGTGGCCACCGACAAAATCGTTGCGTTCACGGATCGACTCGCGGGCGAACCGCATGGCCTCCTCATAGTTGTGACCGTTGTACTGTGAGTAGGCTGCAATGCCGTAATAGAGAGCGGAGAAGGGATCGCGCGGGCTCAGACGCAGCGCGCGCCGCGCCGCGAGGTCGCCGTCCTGCCAGCGGCCGCAGTAGCAAAGCGTGAGGCCATAGTAGCATTGCGCCAGGGAAAAATTCGGATTGAGGCGCAGCGCCGTTTCGAATTCGGCGAGCGAATCGTCGAAGCGCCGCGTAAAAAGGTAGACGTTACCCAAAGCGTAGTGCGCCCATGGGTCCTCGCTGTCGGCGCGAAGCGCAGCCATAGCCGCGCGTTCGGCGATCGGCACCGCATTTGACATTTCGGCCCAGCCCATGTGGGCGCTGAAGGTATGGGCGGCAGCGAGCACGCCGAGGGCTTGCCCGTAATTGGGGTCGATGGCGGTTGCCTTTTCCAGCATGGCCTGCGCGACCATGTTGTCCTGCCGCGTCAGCCGCCAGTAGTGTGACAACCCCCGCATCACAAGGTCCCACGCGTCCAGGCTGTCCGGCGGCTTGCGCTGCGCGCGGAAATTCTCCGCGGCATAAAGCTGTGGCTCGATCGCCGCGACGATTGCTTCCGTAATTTCGTCCTGCACCGCGAAAACGTCGGCGATATCACGGTCATACCGCTCGGCCCAGACGTGCGTTCCGGTTGCGACCTCGTTGAGCTGCGCGGTGATGCGCACGCGCTCGCCGCTCTTGCGCACGCTGCCTTCGACGACGTAGCCGACGCCGAGCTCCTCGGCGACCTGCTTCATGTGGACGGCCTTGCCCTTGAACGTGAACGACGAGTTACGTGCGATCACAAAGAACCAGCGTAGCTTCGACAAGGCCGCGATGATGTCTTCACTGATTCCGTCGGAAAAATATTCCTGCTCGGGGTCGCCGCTGAGATTCACGAATGGCAGCACCGCGATGGCGGGCCGATCGGGCAAGGGCAGGGCCGGACGCGACGGTTCCTGAGCGTCTTCTTGCGAATGGGACATCAGGTGGGGTGGGTCTGCGCCCAATGGTGTCACGCGCACGTCGCCCACGAAGCGCAGGCCTTTGCGCGCAATGGTGCGGATCAGCTTCTGATTGCCGCCACTGTCGCCCACTGCCTTGCGTGCGGCATTGATGCGGCTTGTCAGCGTTGAATCGGAAACGACGCGCCCGCCCCAAACCGAGGCAATCAGGTCATCCTTGCTGACGACTCGGTCCCGGTTCTCGACCAGGTAAATCAGCAGGTCGAAGACCTGCGGCTCGACGGAAATGGGCTCGGCGCCACGGCGCAGCTCGCGCCGATCGGCGTCAAGTGTATGATCGCCAAAGAGAAACTGCATTGGCGCCCCCACCACTGCAAGCCAGGGTCTCGCGAAATAATCAAGCCCGCCTCAAGAACAAATCAAGGCCCGGGCAAAGCCTTTCGCGCGAGTTGCCGGTACTCACCCCCCAATCATGTTGGAAATTGGACAGGAGATGCCGATGAACGTCGCGACCCTTACAGGTGCCAAGCCAGCCAGTCCCACAACATCAGCCGATCTTGCTGCAATCAAAGCCCGCCAGCACGCAGCCTGGTCGTCGGGGGACTATGCCGTCGTGGGCACGACTCTGCAAATCGTCGGTGAGGAGCTTTGCGAAGCGCTTGATCTTCGCTCCGGCCGGAAGGTGCTCGACGTCGCTGCCGGCAACGGAATGGTGAGCCTCGCTGCGGCGCGCCGTTGGTGCGACGTGATCTCAACCGACTACGTGGCAGGCCTTCTTGAGCGCGGCCGTGCGCGTGCTTTGGCTGAAGGTCTACCGATCGAATTCAGGGTCGCCGATGCAGAGGCGCTGCCATTTGGCGACGGCGCGTTCGACACGGTCGTCTCCACGTTCGGCGTCATGTTCACGCCCAATCAGGATCGTGCCGCCTCGGAACTCCTGCGTGTGTGCCGATCGGGCGGCCAGATCGGTCTTACGAACTGGACGCCGGATGGCTTTATCGGTCACCTGTTCAAGACGCTCGGAAAATACATCGCGCCTCCGGCGGCGGCGAAATCTCCGCTGCTCTGGGGCACACGCGCGCGTTTGACGGAAATGTTCGGCTCGGCCGCGGTCTGGGTCAAGACCGAGTCGCGCCATTTCAATTTCCGCTACCGGTCGCCGGAGCACTTCCTCGACGTGTTCAGGACCTTCTATGGTCCGACCCTCAAAGCGTTCGCAGCTCTGGATATTCGGAAGCAGAACGCGCTGGAGAAAGACCTCTTCGATCTCATCGGCCGCATGAACAAGGCGGACGACGGCACCATGGTCGTGCCGAGCGAGTATCTGGAAGTCGTCATCATGAAGCGGTGAAGCCGCCAGGCACGCAACCGAGCCTGAAAAGGAGAATCTCATGAATGTCGCAATGGGTGTCCGTACCCCCGCCGCTACCCTCCTCGAAGTTGGGCGGACCGGGAGACGTAGAACTCTGTTGTCGCGCTTCCTGGCCGCGCTGAAGGAATCACGGCGCCGCGAAGCCCGTCTCGTGATCGTAAGGCATGCGCACCTCCTGCCGTTGGATCATCCGTGGCGAACTGGCCTGTCCAGCTGAACGCCATGAAACGCTTCCTGATCGAGCGCGACAGAAACCGAAGTCCCGATTGAGATCGGTCCAATGACCGCGTGTTCGGATTGATGGCGGCGGATGGAGGCCGTGGTGGGAAAGTCTTTGTGGGAGGATCCCTGGTTCTTTGCAGCGACTGCGCCGAACGAAGGCCAGGAGCAGCGCGAGTTATGCCCGGTCACTGGCTACGCCTGCGAGGGCGACCTTTCCTACCTGTGCGAAGAGTACGGATGCGCGCGTAAAGGCGGCCTGTCGCCACGTTCCGAGGAAAATTTCTGAAGCGAGGTGGCGGCTACGACGCCACGCGCAGCTGCGCCAGGTAGCGTTCGACCTCGCGCCGTAACAGGTGAGATTGATCGGCCAGTTCGGCGGCCGCCGTGAGAACCGTCGAGGCGATCTGGCCGGTCTTGATTGCGCTGTTCGAGACTTCGGTGATGTTTTCAGACACGTCGCGCGTCCCTTTGGCAGCGGCGCCGGCGTTGCGTGCGATTTCCTGCGTCACCGCATCCTGCTGCCGCATCCCCACCGCAACGTCATTGGCGACTTCGCTGAGTTGTTCGATCGTGGTCGCGATCTTCTTGATCGCGTTGACGGACCGTGCGGTCGTCTGCTCGATCGAGACGATATGCCGGGTGATTTCTTCGGTCGCCTTGGCGGTCTGTCCGGCGAGGCCCTTGACCTCCTGTGCGACCACGGCAAAGCCGCGCCCCGCTTCTCCGGCGCGGGCAGCCTCGATCGTCGCGTTGAGCGCAAGCAGGTTCGTTTGTCCGGCAATGCTGCTGATGAGGTCGCTGACTTCGCCGATTTCATCCACCGAGGCCGATAGGCTTTCGACCGCCTCGGTGATGGCCTTCGCCTCGTCGGTTGCCTGCGTTGCAACGTTCGCCGAATTCGCAACGCGGGCCGCAATGTGCTCGATCGACTGGGCGATTTCCTCGGCGGCCGTTGCCACGATGCTGACGTTTGTCGTCGCCTGCTCCGACGCCGCCGCGGTCGCGAGCGCCTGCTCCTGATTTCGCCCGGCGCTGTTGGCCATTTCGCGCGCGGAGGTGTCCATCGCACCAGCGGCGCGGTCGAGCGTCTGAACGATATTGGACACGGCTCGCTCGAACTCCTGCGTCGCGGTCTCGACGAGCTGCCGGCGCGATTCCAGCGTTCGCGTCTGCTCGCTTTCCTTGCGGCGCGCGCTTGCCACGTCGGCTGTTGCCTGGCGGAAGAACAAAAGCGTGCGCCCCATGTCGCCGATCTCGTCGCGGCGGGTGTCCTGGATATCGACGGTGAGATCGCCGCTGGCCAGACGCCGCATCGCATCGCTGAGGAAGCCAAGCCGCCGCGCAACGCTGCGACCGACGTAAAGCCATGCAACCAATGCCGCGCCAAGGACCGCAGCGATGGACAGGACGGTGAGGATAAGCTTGCCGGAGTTTATTTGGTTACTTGCGTAGCCGGATATGTGTTGCGCGGTTGTACCTTGCCGTTCGACCAGGGCGTCGACCGCCTGCTTGAGCTTCGAAGCGTCCTTTTGTGCGGCCGTGAATGCGACTTGCGCCTCGTGTTGTTGATTGAGCTCGTAGGCACGCGCAGCAATGATCCCGTCGTCCGCGCCGATGGCGCCAAGCTGCTTGTAAAGCGCGGCCAGCTTCTCCTGTTGCGCCCGATCGGGAATTGCATTCAGGTTCTTGGTTATCTTCCGTTCGGCGGACGCAATGACGTCGCGCAACGGCTCCAGGCGGCTTGGATCGCTGACGAGCGAAGCCTCGGTCAACAGGCCGGCCAGCAGGTTCGATTCCGATTCAGTCTCCAAAAGCCGGCGGAGGTATTCGAGCCGCGTCTCAATCGCCGCAGTGCCGTCCTGCCTGGCGCTCATCATCAGGTCGAAATTTGCGTCGTCGATTGCCGGCGCGAGCCCGATCAGGAGCGCCTCATGGGCGGCACGAACCGAGGAGGCCAGGTAAGACCGCTCGTTCGACATGGAAATTCGGTTTGAGACTGCCTGATTGAGGGTTTGGAGGCGCTGCGCCAGGGCCTTGCGGCTCAGCTCTATGTCGTCGGCATTGCCGATATCGAGCGCCTTCAGCTGGCTGATGCCATCCTCGAGATTTTTTTCTTGCTTGTTGATGTTGGCCAGGATCTCCGCGCGAACCTTGTCGGTTCCGGCGGTCATCAGGCGCGGGCCCGAGGATACTAGACTGCTTGCCTGTTCCGCGAGGCGAAGCGATACGGCCGTGGCTGGAAGGCTGCGCGAGACGATTTCGTTGGTCGTGGATCCGATAATGGTGAATTCATAGAACGCGATGGACGCACCGATGATCGTGAGCGCCGCAGCGAAGCCGAAAGCGAGGTACAGCCGGGCGCGAATGGTGGACAGCCAGCCTGAGGCGCGAGAGCCTTGAGCTTGTTTTGCCGGCGGGTTGGTCGTGGGCATGAGCATTTCGGTTATACGCTGGTCGTCATTTTGCGACGGTCTTTACGAGCTTCGCGACCGGCTGGAAAAGGCCATTTGATTGCAGCACGGTGAAATAGACCCGATTTGACCCCTGATTTTGCGTTGCGCTGAAAGTGAGTTTCATGCCGCCGAGGTCGAACGGTTCGCGTTCTACGATGTCCAGAAATGCTTCACGCGTAGGCTCGCCTGGAATTCGTTTGATCGCTTCGACAACCAGTCGGCCGGCGAGATAGCCCTCGAGCGACACAAATCCAGGTTTTGATTTCTCGTTCACGGCGGCGAGCGCGGACTGGTACGACGCCACGACCGGCAATGACTTGTCGCCGGGGAAGGGCACGACCTGGCTCACGACCACGCCGGCACCCTCGCTCCCGAGCTCTTGGGCGAGGGAGTCTGACCCTACGAAAGAAATGGCGACGAATGTCGCATCGACCTTGAGCTGGCGCGCAAGCTTGATGAATGCGGCGATCGGCTTGTAAGGCCCGACCGTTACGACCGCTTGCGGCTGTCCTTTCATGATTTCGAGCAATGCCGACTTGATAGCGGTGGTGTTGCGCTTGAAAGTGCCTTCGGCGACCAGCGACAGGTTTCGCTTTTCCATCGCCTTCTTCACGCCGGCGAGGCCGGCAAGACCGAACGCGTCGTCCTGGTACAGGATAGCGATTCTGGTAACACCAAGATCATTGGTCAGGTGCTCGACCCAGGCCTCGGTCTCCTGAAAATACGAGGCGCGAATATTGACCACGTAGCGGTTGAACGGATTGCGGAGAAATTCCGCGCCCGTGAAAGGACCGATGAAGGGCACCTTGGCGGCAGTCGCGATTGGCTGGCCGGCTTTCGACGTCGGCGTTCCCACAGCGCCCACCAGCGCGAAAACCTTGTCGTCATTGATTGCCTTGTTCGTGGCTTCGATGGTCTTTTCGGGCTCGTAGCCGTCGTCAATCGACTTGAGCTCGAGCTTGCGGCCATTAATGCCGCCGGCCCGGTTGGCTTCCTCAAATGCTGCAAAAATACCCTCGCGCATTCCCTGGCCCAGCGCTTGCGCCGGGCCATTGAGCGCCGCGACCTGTCCGAAAAGGATGCTGTCTTTGGATACGCCGTCTTCCGCGTGGCCGTGCGTATTCAGACAACATGCGAACGCTGCTCCAAGCAGGCAGAGCCAGCTACGATTGGTCCGCACAGAAAGTTCCCACCAGCGGTTGCGCGCGTACGGTAGGATGGTGCGCCCACAGGGTTTACGAATGATTAAGGAGAGGCGCGTTGCGGCTATTCGGGTCTTTAGGCGGCTTGCCCGCCGTGACGCTGTCTGACGACAAGCGCCCTTAGGTACGACAAGCCCTGGGCGATTTCCTGCTGTTCGGCGTCGCGCGCCATGCGCTCGTAGTCGGCGGCAACCCTCAACATCTGGTCGCGCGTGTTTTGCACGCGCAGACGACCGGCGACGGTGCGGCACTCAAGCGCCCGCTCCCGGCACCTTCGGCTTTCGGGCATGGCAATAGATACTGTCATGGCATTTCACCTGGCGCATCTGAGAAACCCGCTGCACCTCCGCCGGTTCCGTTCCGGCGAAAGAATGGCACCGCCGGAGCTGCAGGCGCGATCAATCGTCAGGCGGGCCTGAGTGCCTGGCATCGTTCTTGTCGGCGAGTTCTCGGAACGTTTCAGCCATGTCGAGGAGCCGTACCTTGTCGTCGGGGTCGGCGACTTGTTGCGCCAACCTCACGCATTCCGCGGCATATCGACGGTAATCGACAGCGGAAAAAAACGGCAACCAACCCTCCCCGACACGCAGCGGTAGAAGTCGCGTCCGGGTCCATTGGTTCCTTGCAATTTCACATCACAAAATTGTTGGAGAACAAAGTTCCAAAAATCGGCGTTGCCTCTGCGACTGAGGAGGCCAGGTTGCAGGAGTCAGAAAAATTCAGGAAATACGCGGCGGAATGTATCCGCATCGCGAGTCAAATGAGCGGAAAGGACCGGCAAGCCTTGCTGGAAATTGCCGACGCCTGGGAGACGCGCGCGCAGGATGCGGAAAAAAAGGAAAAGGGTCTCCGCCGCTGACCAATTTGTACCCGGCGCCGCCGTCAGCGGCAGCCGGGTTGCCTTCTCACTGGGCTCTCATATCGATGCGCGTCCGCGAGGTCTGACACGGACCGCTTTTGGCTTGGGCCGGTCGGCTGTCTGCAGGCGGTCCACGAGTTGCTGGAGTGCATGCGCCAGCCTTTCGGTCTGATCAGGCGGCCTTATCGGCATAGGCGCCGGCAGTTTCCCGGCGTACGGCCGCGGCGTCACGCGAATGCGCGGTGTCGGCGCGTTCAGGGCGACCACGCGCGCCCATGGCGGCGGCCGGAAGTCGACGGGCTCACGCCGGCGGCGGCGCTCGACAAAGTGCAGGGCAGGGCCGGCAATCGCGAGTGCCGCGAACATGATCATCAGCAGAGCGAAAGTGTGATCGATGTGGGCAATGGCAGGGGGCGGCGGTTCTGGCCGGGCCTGCGCAGGTTGCCGACGCTGCTGCTCTCTTGCGCGATGAGCCGACGCTGCGTTGCTGTCCCGGGCAGGGCGGTTCGGGACGGTGACGGGAGGATCGGTCACTCTCTCGGGCGCTGCATCGCCTGATGTGGCGGCCGCGGCCCCGCCGTCCGATTGGGTCTGCGCCGCCGCTTTTTGCCGCGGCGCGGATTGAGCGAAGGGAATCGGGTCCGGCAATTTTTGTACATTAAGCCAGGGGATAGGCGCTGCCACCGGAGCCGCATTTTCTTCAGGCGTATCTACGACAGGCGTTGCTGCCCGCCGCGGCGGTGCTTCTACCGTTTGCGCCATCGCTTCGGTCGCATCCGTTTCCGTCTGTCGAGCATTTTTCTGGACACGGCCGATCTCCGCTCGCAGGTACCAGCATTGGCGGCCGTTGTTTGCGTGGTCGATGCGGTAGTACCAGTGGTGGCCTGGCGGCGTTGGCTCATTTGGTTTTGCCAAACAGTCGTCGGCGGCACTGTACGCAGACGAACCGGTGATCAAGACGAGCGCAAGAAAACCCGATGCCAGAACCGTCCTGGTTCCTCGCATACGTCCCCTCCTCACTTTGTACAAAGAATCCCAAATGGGATTCAAAACGAGAAAGGCTGATTGGAATTCGCGATTGGGGCCGCAATGCGTTGCAAATTCGGCAAGACACTTTCCACGTCCGTCAATCGCTCGCCGGTGGTAGCGTGGTGCGTTGGCCCGAGCTTTTCACCGCGATGTTGCCGCGCGTGCCGCGGTTGGCGCGCGCCTTATTGCGCGCGACCGACATATTCTACTTTGACCTTGCTCAGACCGTCGTCGTAGAAGCCGAGCGCCTTCGCTGTTTTCGCCGACACATCGATGACGCGGCCGCCGACAAAAGGCCCGCGATCATTGACGCGCACGACAACCGAGCGCTGATTGCCGAGATTGGTCACCCGCACATTGCTCGGCAGCGGCAGCGACGGGTGCGCCGCCGAAAACGAGTTCATGTTGAATGTCTCGCCATTGGCGGTTCGCCGCCCGTGAAAGTCTTCGCCGTACCAGGAGGCCACGCCGACGGCTGTATAGCTGGCCGTCCTTTCTGCGATCACCTTTTCCACGGCATGTTCGCGTGCAACTTTCACGGTGCGTTTGCGGACAATGCTCTCGCTCTTCGGCGCTATCTCGCCGGTTGCGGCGATTCGCGGCGAGGTGGAAGCGTGCTTGCGATCAGCGCGGCTTGCGACATTGTCGTCGGTCGTGCAGTTCGCAAGCAAGAGAGAAGCGGCGCTCAATACGAACAAGCGCGTGATCTGTTTGCCGTTGGGATGAGCCCGGATTTTCACGAGACGCCCCCGATGCGAAACGGTCGCAGAGCCGCCCCCGATCCCCGACGACGAGGCTACCGCTCCTTGGTTCAGGGCGGCGGTGCGGTGGTAGAGATCAGCCGGGATTCACAGGATTGTCGCGCGGTGAGGCTTTTGTGCATCACTCGCGAACGAGTTTGAATCAATTTGCATTATCGGCCGAGAACCAGGCACCAGTAAGCCCCGGACGACGCCAATCCGTATTTGCGGACGTCGGGCAGCAGCATGTTTTGGCGATGGCCGGAGGATCCTGCCCACAAAGCAATGGCGCAGCTTTCGCTCGTGCATCCGGCTGCCACATTTTCCGCGCGTGCGCCGGCTTTGCCGCGCTCGGTATAAAAACCGGAGTGATCGATCGTCCGGCGCATCGCCATGCTTTGGGCATGGCGATGCGCCAATGCTTGCAATGAACCGTTACGCTGCAGCGCCGGCAGCCCGTGCGCGTGGCGGAATGAATTGAGCGTCTCGGAAAAAGCCGGCGAGCCGCAGCACGCAAGCGCGGCGAGTGTGAGCAGGATGCGCAGCACGGCTTGTCGCTCGCCGGCAGAAATTATTTCGCTGCGACGATTTTCTGCCGCTGTTCTCCGAGTTTCGCGATTCCGAGCGTGACGACGTCGCCCGGCTTCAGGAATACCGGAGCAGGCTTCATGCCGAGCGCAACTCCAGGCGGCGTGCCGGTGATGATGATATCGCCCGGTTCCATTACGAAGAACTGCGAGCAGTACCAGACGAGATGTTCGCAGCCAAAAATCATCGTACGCGTGTTACCACGCTGGCGGCGCTCGCCGTTCACGTCGAGCCACATGTCGAGGTTCTGCGGATCCTTGATTTCGTCCTTGGTGACGAACCACGGTCCGATCGGGCCGAAGGTCTCGCAGCCTTTGCCCTTGTCCCATTGACCGCCTGAACGCTCGATCTGGAATACGCGCTCCGACACGTCGTTCGAGAGGAAATAGCCGGCGATCGCGTCCTTCGCCTTGTCCTTGGCGAGATAGCGCGCGCGCTTGCCGATGACGATGCCAAGCTCAACCTCGTAGTCGAGCTTGCCGGATTCGCGCGGTGTGATCGTGTCGTCATTCGGCCCGCAGATGCAGCTCGTCACCTTGTTGAAGATGATCGGTTCCTTTGGGATCGGCATGCCGGCTTCTGCCGCGTGGTCGGAATAGTTGAGACCGATGGCGATAAAGTTTTTGACATTGCCGATGCAGGGGCCGAGCCGCGGCTTGCCGGAGACAGGCTTCATCCGCTTCAGGTTCGCTTTCTTGATCTTAGCAAGGCCGCCCGAAGCCAGCATCGCACCGTCGATGTCCTTCACGATCCGCGAGAGATCGCGAATTTTTCCATCGTCACCGATGATGCCGGGCTTCTCGCGGCCGGGCGCGCCATAGCGGACGAGCTTCATTTTCAGATGTCTCCTTCGGGGCGTTTGTTTTTTGAGTTTTGAGAGGCAGGCCGGCGCCATCATGCATGGCGGCATGTCGGGAGCAACCCTCCTTTGCAGCCCGCGCAGGCATTCGAACCGGGAAAAATCTTCGTTGGATCAGAGGCTTTGCCGGAGGTCGGCCATGGTTAGCAGATTCTAAAAGTTTTAGCGGTCTTTTGATGATCCTTTTCACTGCCCGATAAAGAGGCGGACCTAGTGTGCAATTGGCCGTTTCCGTCAGACGTCGAAGGCCATGGCGAGGCCGCGCGAGCAGCGCGGATGCCAACTGACGACGGAGGCAGCAATGGAAGAAAGACGAAAAGTACAACGAGGGCGCACGCTCAAGGCCGGCAGCATCAGCTTTAACCGGGCCGGCGGCATCGATTGCCGGGTGCGCAATATGTCCCCCGTCGGTGCCTGTCTTGAGGTGAGCAGCCAGGTCGGCATTCCAAGCGATTTCGTTCTCGTGGTCGGCTACGACAAGTTCAAGCAGGCGTGCCACGTCGTCTGGCGTTCGGACACGCGCCTTGGCGTCGAATTTCTCGCCGCCTGACGCGCCAAAAAGCACGGTAGACCGCGAAAAGGCCGCCGCCAGCGCGCGGCTTTCGGATACCCGCATCCGGCCTGCAAATCATTGATTGGTAACCGGTTCCCGGGGTTCCGCGGTGCGACAAATTGCTGTGTCATCGCCGCAACAGCCGCAGTCTTTTTGCGTAAGTTCGTGCGCTTCCTGCGTTTTTTAAGGCGGCCGCTATTGTCCGTCGTGCAACGTCGGATCACGATGGCTCTAACGGGACGGAGTCGGGCGGGGGATCAATCAATGTCACGTCTTGGATGGATGGGCACACTTCGGGCGGGGACTGCGCTCGGAATTCTGGTCATCGCCACGGCCCAGGCAAATGCCGGCGCCTTCGCAATTCGCGAGCAGAGCACATACGGGCAAGGAACCTCGTTTGCGGGCGTTGCCGCCGGCGGTTCGCCCTCGTCGATGTTCTGGAATCCGGCAACGATGACCCAGTTCAAGGGCATCGTCAGCGAAAATGGCTTTAGCGTCATCGTTCCGAAAGCGAGCCAGACTCCACAAGCCGGCACTACCCCGACACTGCTTCCTTTTGGCGGCGTGTCCAATAGCGCAGAAACGGGCGCGGTCCCGAACGGCTACACGACTTATCAGATTAGCCCGAACCTTTGGCTCGGCCTGTCCATAAACGCACCATTTGCATTGTCCGTCAGCACTCCCGAAACGTGGGCAGGCCGGAATTATTCGGGCGACAGTACGATCAGATCCTACAATGCGACACCCAGCATTGCTTACCGTATCAATGATTGGATCAGCATCGGTGCGGGTGTCCAAATCCAGTACATGAATGTCAATTTCACTCAAGGCTTAACGTTGCCTGGTCAGGACCTTACCCTCAAAGGTCGTGGCTACGGATTCGGCGGCACAGCAGGCGTTACCTTAACGCCGACGCCAACGACGTCGATTGGCCTTGGTTATCGTTCGCAGATCGATCAGAACATCCAAGGGACGATGCTGCTGCCTGTGGGAGCGGCTTTTAACGTTCCTTTCTCGACACCAGGTTCGGTTGAAACGACGCTCAAGCTTCCCGATATCGTTTCGCTCGGCATCCGCCAGCAGGTAGGCCTGCAGTGGACGGTTATGGGTACCGTGGAATGGGCCAACTGGAGTCGGATCGGCACGGTCACCGTTAATCAATTGAACGGCGCTCCGGCGCTGGTAGGTACCAACGTCTTTCGAGTTCCCTTCCAGTATGATGATGGCTGGTTCTTCTCGGCCGGCGCCGAGTATCGCTGGAATGAAAGACTGACTTTGCGCGGTGGTGTCGGTTATGAAATCTCTCCCATCACCGACCAAGTGCGCACGCCACGTCTGCCGGACAATGACCGTTTCTGGGCATCCATGGGCCTTTCTTGGAAAGTTGCCCCATTCATGCGTTTCGATCTCGCCTATACACATCTTTGGATAAAGGATCCAAACATCAACATTACTGCCGCGTCGGGCAATCCGTCGTTTGCCGGGGCCAATTATGTCGGCACCGTCAGCGCGCATAGCGACTTGTTTTCCGCTTCGGCCGTCATTCGCTTCGACGACCTCGAGCCTTCGGTCAAAAAGCCGTTCATGAAGTAGCGCATTGTGATGGGGTTGGGGTGCAAGGCCGGCAGCCGATGCCGGCCTTCGCATTTCAGAAGGCGCCGTTGAAGGTGCCGCCGTCGATCAGCAGATTCTGACCCGTGATGTAGCCGGCTTGCGCCGCGCACAAAAATGCGCAGGCCGCGCCGAATTCGTCAGGATTGCCGAAGCGCTTGGCGGGGATGCCGGCCATACGGG
>Ga0247792_1000010_pt1 | contig 41200 bp, 61 predicted proteins | sample UWRJS106311C6_FD_179920 | JGI IMG/M metagenome (GOLD analysis project Ga0247792, IMG submission 179920) | Soil microbial communities from Arlington Agricultural Research Station in Wisconsin, United States - UWRJ-S106-311C-6 | ecosystem: Environmental > Terrestrial > Soil > Agricultural land... | reverse complement strand
GGCAGGGACCCCCGGGGGAGGGGGGCACCCCCCACCCCAACCGTCACGCTGAGTTACTTGACTCATCAACGAATCCCCGGGTGACTACGGTCTGTCACTCTTTTACGCGTTGGCCGCTTGGCGATCATCGCTGCATTGCCCTGCTGCCCCGTACGTCGGGCATGGCATGCAGTGCACACACCTCGTAGGTTCGCGTCACTGTGATCATCGGGCCCACCGTCACCATGATCAACCTCAGTGCTTAGCGCTCCCCAACAATTGGTGCGCAGCTTGCACACTGGATCCCTGTCTAGGATGCGCTGGCGCGTACCCCGGGGCCCTTGCCAGTCAGGGGGTAGGGGTGATGTGCGCCAAGGGGTATTGCTCATGCTGACCAGGGTAGCTACCTAGACAGCACTGCACCCCTACCCACGTATGCAGGCAGGGGTGCAGCGTGCAGGGGCATGCAGGGGTGTTACGCCTGCACCCTATCCCCTGTTGTCGCCCTTAGGGATGGCGAACGTGTGCGGCCTATCAGGCGCGCTTACGGGGCACACTCTCTGCTGCGTTATGGAGTGCACCATTGCAGGCTCTTGTATCGCCATTCCGGGGCCTGGCAGAAAGAGCTCTATCGAATGCCCACAGTTATCGCACTCGATGCCACCCGCAGGGGGGTGGATTATCTGCGTCTCATCGGAAGCGGGTACGCGGAAAGCGACCGTTTCGTCGGCCATCGGAGAGCGCTCGAAACGCTGGCTAGCAGTCTCGCCCCCGTAGGTGTCGGCCGGCGGCTCTTCGACGTCGACCCATACGTCGGCCGCCCATTCCTGCAACTGCCCTGAATCGAGCCGTCGCAGATCGCCGTCGCGCAGGGGCTCGTATTCGGTAGCCATGTGCGCGGCCGGCCGCGGGCAGGCGAGCTCGATCCCCTGCACGCTCGCGGCCTGAAACTCGCCCGTACGCAGCTCGGCGGCGATCAGTACCCACGTGCGGGCCCGGTCGAGGTCGAGAGCGGTCCCGAGCGAGTTTGCAGCGAGCTCGACCGCGTAGCGCATCGCCGTCCGCGAGCTCGGGATGCCCGAGGCACCTACGGGCCGAAAGACGGTCTCGCCGTCACCCATCACTTGCCGCTCTCGGGCATCGGAAAACCGACGTAGCTGGCGAGGGCCGCGAGCGGCTCGACGAAGGCCGAGAGGTCGTCGCGGCCGTCTTCCTGGTCGATCAGCCCCTTGACGGCCGCGGTCAGCGGATTCTGATCGGCCGGCAAGCTGGTCAGCCACAACAGCGGCAGCGCGCCCGCGTCGGCGCCGCCCCCGTAGCGGCCGTCGAGCCGCAGGCCGTCATCGTTCGGGCCTTCCGGGTCGACGAATTTCGCCTCGATCAGCGTGTACGGCCGCAGGCCGAGCACGACCTCGACGAGCTGTATCGTCTGCGTCGAAAAGTGCTCTTCCTGCTGCTCAGCGGCGCTCTCGATGCTCGCCTGCTCGTTGGGATCCTGGTCGATGTCGTCAGACATTAAAGATTCCTTCCAATTCCGTGTGTGTGAGTTTGATCGGTGCTCGGTTGATGTCGGTCTGCCAGGCATAAGCGAGGTCGGCACTCCACCCGGACGACTTGCCGACGTTGCCGGCCTTGCGCGTCCATGTGGCGACCGCCCGGTAATTCCCCTTCCTGAGCTTGATGCAGCAGAGCTCGGTACCGTCGCCGGCCCGGGCGTAGAGCGCCTGCACGCGCCATCCCGCGGCCACCGCGCGGCGCCCGAGACCGATTGCCTGCCTGCCCTGGTAGCTGGCGAGCTCTTCAGGCCCGCTCGGCGCCCGGGCCGGCACCTGAGGCGGCAGGCGCGCCGGCGGCTCGTACGGCGCGTGTTCGGCCGCGTAGTCCGCGGCGCGCTGGCGGGCGTCGCGGCGCATGATCTCGCGCCATCCGATATCGGGCCGCGGCGCCGGCGGCGAGCGCCACTTTCCGCGCTCGCCGTCCGGGCACCGAAGCGTCCCAAGCTCGTGCCACTCGCGGCCGTACCCGCACGCGCACCTCATGTCCGCGGCCTCGGCAACTGGCTCGTGAGGTGCCACCCCTTGCACATCGGGCAACGGTAGGCCCGGGTCGGCACGACGTCGCGGCTGCTGCGCTGCCGGATATCGGCCATGCTCTCGACGGCCTGCTCGCGGTTTGGGAAGCGCTGCTTACCGGTTCGGCACGGCCTGCGAGCCATAGCCCCTCCCGAGCGCCGCTACCTTGGCGACCGCGCGCTCGCGCACGGCACGCTCGACGGCCCGCTGTTTGGCCCGTGACGGCGCCCGAGGCGGCTTGAAGGGTCGCCAGTGCGGGCACCCGTCGATCGGGTCGACGAGGGCCGCGCAGGCGCCGCAGGGGCGAAGTCGAGGCCTCACGGCCACGCCAGCACGAGCCGCACGAGCGCCATCCCGACGCGCATGCCGGCGGCGCCGGCCCGGACGTGCCGCGGGCCGTCCCACGAGTGGCGGGCGCTCACAGGACGGGGCCGAGCTCGTAGAACAGCGGGTGCCCGCCCCACGGGTCGTAGGCGGGGCGAGCCGGCCTCGGCCCGGGCCGGACGGCGCGGTGCGCGCCGCGGCGCCGGTAGCCGGCGAGCAGGTTACGGATCATGATCTCTCTCCCAATGCTGGCGAAACTTAGACGAGAATGTCGACGTAGCACTCGGCGTCGAGGCTCGCGCTGACCATGTTGCCGGCCGCATCGAGGCCGACCGAGCCGCCCGGGTAGACGACCGAATCGACCTCGATGTGCGCCCCAACGGCCTCGATCGAGCAGACGCCATCGAGCATGCTCATGGCCTCGGCGACGAGCTCGGCCACGTGCTTGTGCGCGCTCTTCGGAAGGATCTCCCGGAAGTTGTCCGCGAGGACGTCGGCCGCGGTCTTGTCGTCGTTGCTCATATGCACACTCTAGCAGGAACCTGCTAGGTCGTCTAGCGCGCCGGCAGGAATTCGTCGAGCGGCCGAGCATCGAACATGGCAGCGGCCTGCACGATCATCTTTTCGTCGTGCAGCTCGCCACGCGTCCGGCCGCGGCCGGCGGGCAGCGACCGCCACGGGGCCGCGCGCTCGGCCTGCCACATTGGCCGCTCAGCGACAAACTCGTCGCCGGCGGCCATGGCATAGCCGATCTCCATGTCTTCGCGTACGGCGCCCTGGTGGCCGCGGTCGAAGGTCGTATAGCGCAGGTCGTAGCGGTCGAGCGTGCCCGAGGCGGCCGGCCGCAGGAATAGGAAGCCGGCAGAGCCGCAGGGCAGAAACCAACACCCCCCGGGCGTCCGTAGCCACGCCGAGTGGCTCTGCCCGAACAGGTCGACCATTTCGTGCGCGAGCCGGCCGTCGACGTACTCGGTAGGCGTCACGCCCTCGTCGTCCGATTCGTCCCGGTCGACGAGCGGCTCGTCGAGGTCTTCCTCGTACATGATCAGGTCCTCGGGCGTGTCCGCGGCCGGCGGCGCGCCGTCGAGGCTCGCCCGCCCCTGCAATCGGTGCCGCCCGGTCACGCCCGCGGGATCGAGGATCACGCAATCCTTCTTGCCCGGGTGCAGCCTCAGCCCGCGGCCGACCTGCTGCGTATAGACGACGCGGCTCGACGTCATGCGCAGCACAACGGCTGAGATCCACGGCATATCCGTACCTTCGCCGAAGAGATTGACGTTGCAGAGCACGTCGAGCTTGCCGGCGCGCGAGTCGGCTATGGCCGCGGCGCGGTCGTCGTCCGATGACTCGTCGTCGACGTGCACGGCCGTAAAGCCAGCGTCGCGGAAGGCCTGCGCCTGCTCGCGGCTCACGGCCTTCGTGGGCAGGAATGCGACCGTAGGCCGGCCCTTGGCGTGCTCCTGCCAGGCCTCGACGATGCGCTGCGGCGCCATCGAGGCCGACATGGCGGCGCCGAGCTGCCCCGCGTTCAGGTCGCCGGCCGTGCGCCGGACGCCCCGCAGGTCGAGATCGGCGATCTTGACCCGTATGCCGCGGGGGCGCACGAGGAAGCCCCGCTCGATCAGCTCGGGTAGCTCGACCTGAGGCGTCACGATTTCCTCGAAGACGTCGCCGAGCGCCAGGCCGTCCGCGCGGTCGAGCGTCGCGGTCACGCCGAGCACGAGGGGCCCATCGGCCTCGAAGGCGCCGAGCTCACGCAACAGCCGCATGTACGTCGACGCGGCCACGTGATGCGTCTCATCGATGATGATCAGTCCCCACCTGCGCGACTTGAGCAGCGCCAGCGAGCCGGGGGTCGCGCAGGTCTGGATCGAGCCGACCACGATCTCGCCGTTGTATTCCTTCGTCGTGCCCTGCATACGGCCGAGGCGCGCCTCAGGGTCGACCTGCCGCAGCTTGTCGAGCGCCTGGTAGATCAGCTCGCGCCGATGGGCAATCACGAGCACGGGGAGGCCGGCTGCGCGGCACGTGCGGGCGATGATCGAGAAAATGACCGTCTTGCCGGCGCCCGTGGCCAGCACCGCGGCGATGCGCCGTAGGCCGGCCCGCCAAAGCTTCGTGGCGCCGTCGATCACTTCCTGCTGATAGTCGTAGGGCTTCACTCAAAGCCCCCGTCAAGGATCCGGACGATATCGGCCGGCGAGATCCTCGGCTGCTGCCACTCGCGCGCCGGCGGCTCGATCAGCTCGCGCGGGATCGAGGGAATGTTGCGCACGGCGAGCTCGCCGGCGACCGCGAGGGGGCTGTCGAAGTAGGCCTCGCGGGTGACCGCGTAGAGCACCTCGTCGCCCTCGGCGTACTCGAAGCGGTCGGCGAGCCGCGTCTCGCGCCATGCGGCCGTCATGCCGAGAGCTCCAATCGCAGGGCGAGCACCGAAACCGCGGACACCCACAACGCCAGGCCGGCCGTCACGAGCGGCCACTCGCCGTGGAACATGCCGGCGAGCAGCAGCAGGAAGCCGCCGGCGAGCAACGCTGCGACGAACAGAAAAACGGTCACCGGTCGACTCTCCACTCATTGAGCTCGTCGATCATCCGCTCGCGCAGGTCGTAGGCCGCGGCCATCATCGAGCAGCCACCTACGCCCCCGCATGCGTCCCGGTCCGGGTGGATCCGGTCGTGTTCGGCCTCGACGACCGCCCACCTGTCGGCGAGGTCATCGAAATGAAACCCGTAGCGGGTGCTGCCCTTAATCGGCGGCGCCGCCTTAATCGTGCTGCTCATAATCTCTCCCTGATCAGCGGCCAACCGCCCGGGCGGTTGGCCAGCGTGAGGACGTGATGCGCGCAGGCCGGCGGCCCGCCGGCGCTGAGCCGCGCGACCGCCAGGCCCGGGACCTTGAGCGAGGTCCCGCCCGGGCCGCACGTGCTGACCGCGCACCTGATGACGCGCTCGGCCTGCGGCACGTCGAGCTTGGCGAGGCACTCGTACAGCTCGGGCCAGAGCATTTTGAGCGTCTCCTGCTTGCTCCGGCCCTCGGCGAAGATGCGGAACGGGTCACCCACGGTAGGGCTCGGCCGTCCCGACCTCGCGGGCCGCGTCGTTGATCATGCGCTTGATGTCGTCCGGGTGGAACGTCGAGCAGCAGTCTTTATCGCGGTGGCCGAGGCCCTCGTGATTGGCCTGCGCGCCCTCGACCCAACCGTCGACGACGCCGAGCATGGCCGAAAGCGCGGTGTACTGCGCGCGGCGCACGATCCGGTCGAGCAGCTCGTTACTGTCGTCGTCGGCCGCCGGGTCGCTCTCGGCGGCCTCGTACGTTTCCGGCGCGGTGTGCCCGGTCGCGTGGAAATGAGCCAGCATGCGCGATCGGTCGGCCGATCGGAACGAGCAGCCCCCGCAGTCGTAGCCAAGGCTCATGATCTCCCGGTCGGCGACGGCGCGCTGCTCTTCGATGACGATCGCCATGGCCCGGGCCTGCTCGACGTCGACCACCCGCGGGCACTCGCCCTTGCAGTAACTCTCGGTTTCGCTGCTGCCGGCGCCGCCGATGACACGCACCCGGGCGAGATCGTCGACGCGCCGCAGGGTCGAGCAGGCGTCGCACCGCACCTTGCGCACCTTGCGCTCTTCGGCCGCCGCGGTGCGGATCCCGTCCATGCTCAGCGCGAGGCCGTGCTCGTACTCGGTGTCGACCGGGTAGTGCTGCACGTTGGCGTCACGCGTGAGGGCGGTCGGCCGCGCGTGCCCCGTGCAGAGCACCCACCGTGCGCCGCTCGTCCGCGAGCGGTAGGCCGCGAGCAGGCCATCGTGCTCGACCTTCGTGTAAAAGGCCGAGGCGTCGCAGGGCTGACCGACGACGACCGGGTGCGCGTAGCCGGCGCGGTAGGCGCGCTCGCTCGGCGAGTACTGCAAGGCGTCGAGCTCGGCCTGCTCGGCTTCCGGAGTGTGCCGCCGGCGCACGAGCTTCGGGTCGAGCGTGCACTCGCTGCACCCGCGGACGCTGCCGGCGCGGTGCGGGGGGTAGCTCATGTTTCCCGGGCACTGCTGACTCGGCGGGACCTCCGTACGCAGCGCCTTACGCAGAGCGGCGCGGTTGCGGTCGACGGCATCGGCGATCTTGCGCACACCCTGCGGCGTGATGTGCATCGACTGCACGTAGCCGACCTCTTCAGCGTTGGCCTGCTCGTGCAGGTGGTCGATAGCGAGCTGCCACGCGTCATCGAAGGTGACGCGGTGCCGGCTCTGCATGTACGTCAGCAGGTTGGCGAAACCGGTCGATTCGAGCTGCTCGTGCTCGGCCTTGTTGCGCTCGGCCGCCTCGGCGAGCTGCTGCACGGTGAACAGCCGGACCGTGCCGACAACGACGAGCGCGGCGAGCGCCGCCCAACCGTGCGCCACGGCCTCGTGAGCGCGCACGTTGACACCGTTCAGGCGGTAGATCCAGCCGCCCGGACGCCCCTGGTAGCCGTTGGCCTCGGCCAGCGTGCGGAAGTCGGCGAGGGCCTTGCCGCGGGTGCCGCCGGCGACCTCGGCGGCGAGGTTGGTCACTGCCTGCGTGTTCTTGCTCTTCTCTCCCATGCCCACAAGCCTAGCACAAACCTGCTAGGTCTGCACAACGAAAAAGCGGCCCGGGCCGAAGCCGCGGGCCGCTCGGGTCCGTGAGGTCAGTAGAGATACATGCTGTCGATCGAGTTGTCCCACTGCCCCGCCATGTTGCCCTCGGTGCCCGCGTAGAACAGCGTCGAGAGGCCCGAGCACGACGACGACTGCGTGTAGACCCTGATGTCGTGGTCGAGATAGATCGTGTTGTTGTCGATGCTGCTCGTCTTGTTGGCCGGCACGCTGAAGCACCCGGGGCGGTCGGACGGGTCGAGCGTGAAGACGCGCGCGCCCTGCCCGCTGTACCCGTCGTCGAAACAGATGTAGTGCGACGAACAGGTCGGGTAGGCCTGCGCCGGCGAGCCGGCGACGAGGCCGAGCGCGGTGGCGAGCAGGACGACGAGGCCGGCGGCAAGCGCCTTAATGCGGTTGGTCATAGCTAGCAGGGTACCGGTCGCCAGGCACGGAAAAGGGCCCCGGGTCGCGGGGCCCTCACCCTTGAAGAGGTGCGTCGAGGGTAGCTCAGTTGAGGCGCTGGCCGCGCTCGTCACGCTCGTCGTTCTTGGCGATCAGCGTCGAGCCGCCCGGGAGCTCGGCCGCGTCGGGCTGCTCGTACTTCTCTTCGACGGCGCCCGTGCCGTGCAGGCTCTCGGCCGCCGCGTTTGCGACCTCGGCGCCCGTGAGCGTCTCGGTGCCCTGATCGTGCACCTGCTTGTGGTCGTCGCCGTTGCCGCTCTGCGGCTGCACAACCTGCTTGCCTTCGGCCATGATCGTTTCCCTTCGGTGGCTGACGTGTCCTGACAGTCTTACCCAAGAATTGCCGGGCCACCACGCACGACGCCCGGGCGCGTCCATAGCTGCATAGCCAGCTTGCCAGGCATCACGCACTGAGGCGCCACGCCCTCGACGACCCGCTTACCCGTCAGCGACCATGCCTGATCTCCGAGCACCGAGCAGATCGACTCTTCCGGGAGCTCGACCATCGTCCGGCCGCGCACGAGCTCGACGGGCTGCGCCGGCCGACGTCGGTTGATCTTGGCTTCGAGCTCGGCGCTCTCGACGCCGAAGCGCCAGCGCGCGAGCAGCACGTACGAGCCGAAGCTGTAGGGCGTGTCGATCATGGCCCGGGCGATCGTCGCTGCGTCGAGGCCCTGCCCCGGATAGTCCTCGGGCAGTCGGAAGTACGCGCACTTGCGCGTCCAGTGCTTCGCGTAGCTGAGCTCGATCTCTTCGGCGCCCCGCGGCATGGCCTGCACGCCCTTCGGCGCCGTTATGACGCCCGTGGGGTAGGCGTCGTCCGGCGGCAGTAGCCGGCTCGCTTCGGTCACCACGAGCACGTGATCGGCCGTGAAGGGGCCGATGCGCACCCGCTCGCCGCACGCGAGCTGCCCTGCCCCGACCGGGAAGACGCCCGGGACTAGACCGCCGATGTTGGTGATCAGCAGGTCGCCCGGGCGCACGTCTTCAAGTCGTTCGATGGTCTCTCCCATCGCTCGACGGTACCTCAGCACCCCACCTGAGCGGCTTCGAGAGCGGCCTCGGCGGCGAGCTCTTCGTCGGTGTAGGGAATGTCGCAGTGGCAGTGCTCGTTACCGACCTTCGCCTCGCGGGCGAAGCGCGCCATGAGCGTCGTGCCGTCCGTGGTCAGCTCGTCGAGCAGGCCCTCGTCGCAGATCCCGCGCTCGATGGCAACCTCGGCGTACCACTCGAAGCAACCGAGCTCGTGACCAGCCTCGGCCGCGAGCTGCCGCTCGATGTCCCGCTCTTCGAGGTCTTCCTTCGTGATCGCCATACCAGTAGTGTAGCCGAAAACCTGCTAGGTTTCTACCCTCTGGCCTGCTGTTTCAGATAGCGAAAGGCGGGCCCCTTCTCACGGGGGCCCGCCTCGATCCGCCAAGGATCGTCTATACGAGGACGAGCAGCAGCCCGAGGGCGAGGCCGGCCGCCGCGGCGTACGCGGCGAGCCGCACCCACGGGTTAGCGGCCATCCACCCCTCGATGATGCGGCTCATCAGGCGAAGAGTGCATCGAGGGAGGTCGCCGGCGCGAGGGCCTGGCGCGTGAAGCTGATCGGCGATCCCTTGGCGAGGTGCGCCTTCCGGCGGGCGATGATCCGGTCGGCGTGCGCCGCGTCCCGGGCGATCCACCAGCGGGTGACCTCGGTCTTGCCGGAGGGCAGAAGCTGAACCTGAGCGACCTTGATGACCTGCATTTTTGCTCCCTAGCTCGTTGGCCTGTACCCATAGCGTAGCGGGAACCTAGCAGGTTTGCAAGTCCCTACCAGCGTGGATTTACCCACGAGGTCAGCCGCCACGGCAGCAGCCTCACTACCGGCCGCGCAAACCATCCCGTGATGACGCCCCCGGCACGGTGCGGCTCGCAGGGTACGGGCCCCCGCCGGCCGCAGATAAAGCACTGCGTGCTGCGCACGTAGACCGCCCGGGCGAGCAGCCGCCTCACGGTCGCACCTCGTGCACGTGCTCGCTACCGCGGTCACGGACGCTGACGCCAGCGCCGCGGGGCATGTCGCAGCCCTCGGGGCACGGGACGTAGAGCAGCTCGACGATCAGCTCGGGCCGGCCCCACTGCGCGATGACCTTTCCCGCGTCCGGGGGCTGCGGCACGTACCGCGTCGTGCCTTCGAGGCCGTCGCCGAAACGAAAGTCGATCTTGACGAAGCTCAGCACCCGGATCACGCGCCAGTGAATCGGCGCGACGTACTCGCCGCGGCAGACGATCTCGAAGGGCTGCTCGCCGAGCGTCCCGGGGCCGTCGATGACGCCCACGGCGCCGGCATCGATGTCGAGCAGCGGCAGGCTGAATTCCATCATCGGCGCGTGATCTTGTCGACCATGACCTCGGGCACGGTGGTCGTCCCGCCGATCTGCGTTTCGTAGGTGTAGCCGCCCACGACCTCGACCTCGGCCCGGAAGCTGTCGCCCTCAACGAGGTCGCTCAGGTCGGCCGCCCGGGTGGTAAGCAGGGTGTTCGTCGGGTACTCGTAGCTGTACTCGTGCGGCTTCGCGTCGACGTCGGCCCGGAAGGTGCTCGTGCCCGTGGCCGAGTCAAACTGCGTCACCATGCCGTAAACGACGTACCGCTTGCCGTTGTAGGCGTCCGGGTCTTTGGCGACCTTGCGCCACTCGCGGGCGCTGAGCTTGGCGTAGGTCAGCTTCGTCGGCGAGGGCTTCGCCTTCGGCGCGGCGCTCGTCTTCGTGGCCGCGGGGCGGGCGCTGCTCTTGGCGGCCGGCGCGGTGGTCGGCGTCGCGTAGGTGGCGGTCGCGTTGGGCGTCGACACGGCGCGCCGGCCCTCGTCGCTCTCGTCGTCGCCCGCCATGGCGCCGATGACGCCGAAGCACGTGCAGACGACGAGCACCGCGCAGGCGATCAGGATGGCGACGCCGAGCGCGTTGCCCCGCTTCGTGGGGCGGGGCGTCTGGCCGTAGGTCATGGTCTCTCCCATTGTCAGGATGGTTAACAGTTTGGCGGGCCCGGTCGGGACCTTCCCCCGGCTGTCTCACGGCCGCGCCGCGACCGGGCCCTGTGTCGGAACGACCGACACGCAGAGGCTAGCAGCTACCTAGTAGGTGTGTCTACTGGCCCGGGGGTGGCCCGGTAAAACTCAGGGGGTGGCCCGGTAGCCGATACGGTGTTTCCGCTGCTCAGGGCGGGGGTGGCCCGGTGGCCCGGTAACTTTCCCTATCGTGCTCCCCCCTGCCACCTGCCTCGAAAATCCAATTACCGAGTAGTAACTAGAATATGGATTTTTTTCTAGCTAGATTCCCTTGGCTTAACCTTCGTATTTACCGGGACACCGGGACACCTGCGGCTTGACCAGCGGTTATACCGTAAAAGCTACTGGGCCACGGCCGGGACACCTACCGGGACACCCCCGTTTTACCGGGACAGCAAACGGCCCCCGCCAGCGGTGAGGCTGAGCGAGGGCCGTTGTCGTGCGACTAGACTAGCTCCACGCCTGCGGGTCTTCGTCGTCGACCACCTTGACGTAGGTCAGGAAGACCCACCGCGCCGGCGGCGCAGTGTCAGGGTCCGCGTGCCGGCGCACGTAGACCATTTCGTTGTAGAGGTCATCAAGGGCGACGACATCGAACAGGGTGCCGCGAATGGTCACGATGTCGTCGACGAGGGGCGCGCGGTCAAGGGTCCGGATCTCGCTCTGCTGTGTCATACCTAGAGTCTAGCAGAAAACCTAGCAGGTTTGCTAGTACTGATCAGGGGTTTTCTGTCTGGCCTCGGCGCACGCCACGCAGTCACGCCGCATGGCCTGGTGGAGCGCGTCCGTGCCGCAGGTGTGCGGGTGTGGCTGATCGGTCGGCACGGGGTAGCCGAGGCGCGTGCTGGCGCCGAGCCAGACGCCCCGGGGGACGCTCGCGGCCGGCATGACCTCAGGGTGCACGGTGGAATCCTTCCGGCGGCTCGATGGGCGTCACGGGCGGCACGAAGGTGGTCGGGTTGAGCAGGGCGACCCATGCTGACCGCCCGTCCTCGTCGAGGGACGGCACGATGCCGTAGACACGGCGCGCCCGGACGCCGTTGACCCGCTCACGCCGCACGGGCAGGCCGGCGCTCCCGAGGGCCCGTGAGAGGTGCTCGCGGTTGAGCGGGTGCTCGACTCCTGCGTCGCGTGCCCACGCCTTGTAGACCGGATAGAGCTCGTCGAGCGGCACGGGCGGCGCGGCTTCGCTCTGCGCGCACGCGTCGTCGAGGAAGGCCTGCACGGGGCTCTGCTGCCGGCGCACCTCGGCCGCGAGCTCTTCGGAGGTCTGCGGGACCGTGAAGCGGCCGGCGGCCGTGAGCCGGCGAAGGCCCTCGATGGCCCAATTGAGGATGCCGGGCAGCTCGGCGAGCAGGTCTTGCTTGACGTTCGGCCGTTCGCGGCCGTAGAACGTGCCCGGGAACTGCACGTGAATCATGCGGCCGGCGAGCGCCCCGCTGGCGTCCGTGAATCGCGGCATGTCGTTGCCCATGATCATAAAGCGGACGCCGAGGCGGCCGTGCCAGACGTCACGATTCTTGCGGTTGACGTCCCGCGCGTCGTTGCCGCTGATCTTCTTAATGATCTCGACCGCCTCGGCCACGTCCCGGAACGACCACGAGATATCCGAGAACGTGGCCAGCGTCTTACCGAGCAACGGCTGCTCGCCGAAGGTGCCGACGAGGCTCGGTAGGCTCGGCGCCGCGCAGTTTTCCTCGCCGACAAGCGCGTCGAGCACGGTGGAGATCGTGCCCTTGCCGCTGCGCCGCCGGCCGACAAGGTTGGCGATCTTTTCGAGGTCGGTCCGGCCGCTCAGCACGTAGCCGAACCATTCCTGTAGGAAGCGCTGCGCGTCCTCGGGCAGCACGTCGTTAAGGAACCATTCCCACGTCGGGGCCTTCGCTTCGGGATCGTAGGCGAAGGGCACGGATTGCAGATTGAATCGCTCGGGGGTATGCGGCAGCAGCGCGTCGCCGGCGACGTCATAGACACCGTTCAGGCACGCGACCTGCGCCGGCGAATCCTGCGGCTCTTCGTCGCTCGGGCGGTAGAGCACGCCGCGGGAGAGGGCGTGCGACACGCCAGCGATCTTGTTTTCGCTCGGCCGCCACGGCTTCGTGCCCTCGTCCTCGCCGGCGCCCTCAAACCACGCGTCAGCAGTCTCGCGGTACAGGTAATTGTCGACCGCCTCGGCGCGCCACTCGCGGTAGCGCGTGCCGTCCCACTGGTAGAAATCGCCCCGCCACCAGCGCGCCGGAATCGCCATCCGAGCAGCGAGGGCCCGGGCGACGTCGATCGGTGCGTGCGGCGGCGGCAAGAGCGAGCCTTCCGTGCGGGCGCGCTCGACCTGCTGCGCGGCGAGCTGCCGCGCCTGCTCGCGTGCGGCCTCGTCGGCAGCAGCCTTGCGCGCTTTCTCTTCGGCTCTGAGCAGGGCACGGAACTCGGTTATGCCGAGGTCGGTCAGCCCGTGCTTACTGCTCAGGTGATCCCGAGCGTAGCTCTGCTCAGCAGGCCCCCATGTGGCGATCTCCGGAATGAGGCGCCGGACCGCTTCGGCGCGCTGCTCGAAAGGGAGGGCATCGACCTCGGCCCGCATCACGTCGGCCCGGGAGCGGTAGACCTCGGCCGCCGCGGCGAGCTGCTCGCGGCGCTCGCCCTCGGCGCGCTGCTGCGCCTCGGCGATGCTGGCCGCGAGGTCGAAACCGGGCGGGCCGAGGTATGGGGCGAGGGCGTCATGCTCGCAGCTTTGCCGCGGGGCCGGATTGCCGGCCGCGGCCAGCTTGACGGCGCCCGAGAGCAGCCGTTGCCACTCGCCGTTAGCCGTCCGCTCGGGGCCGACCGCCTGCCCGAAGGCCTGGCCGAGAGCGTGCAGCGCGTTGGCCACGCCGACGTGCCCCTCGCCGCCGAGGCGCGCCAGCGCTGCCGCAGCGTCCCGGGCCGACTCGTGCCGCGAGCCGTCAACCGCCTTGAGCTCTTCGACCGCCTTGACCGTGACGCGGTGCACGACCGCGCACGGCTCGCCGTGGCGTAGCTGCGACCACCAACCCTGTAGCTCGGCGCCGGCGAGCTCGGCCTTATCGGTCCGGGCGTAGTCGAGCGCGAGGCCGCGCACCCACGCCTCGGGCATCCATGCGAGCTCGGAAGGCTTCGGGATGACGTCGGAGAAACCCTGATCAGGGTGTCGCCATCCGTACTCGGCACCGTCCGCTTCGGGGTTGACGCTCGGCCAGACGATGCCGTATCGGTGGCCCGATTGGATGATCTCGATAAACTTGCCGGCCTCTCCGGGCCAGTTGATCGCGCGGCCGTCGAGCTCGGTCGGCACCCGGTACCAACGGATCCCGGACGGCGCCGGCCGTGCGCTGCTCACCCACGTTGGCGGCAGCGGGCCGAAGCGCGCTTCGAGCGCGGCGAGGACGTCGCCACCGTTCTTTTTGCCGTAGTGGTCGACGTCGAGGCCGATGACGCCCTCGGGCGCCCGCAGGCCAACGTTGTACGCCGCTTCGGGGCCGTCGAGCCAGGCAGCGATATCCGTCGATCCGGGATACGGGGCCCCGTGACCGGTCCATGTGACGCCCGAGGCCTTGTTGCCCGGGGGTGGCGATTTCTGCGCCGGCGCCCGCCCGATGGGCAACACGCCGAGCCAACCTGCTGATCTGTAGGTCTGCGCCGCTCGCTCGAATGGTCCGGCATATGTACTATCTGAGGTCAAGTCACTCTCTCCCAAGTGCGTGGCTGTCTCTGGCGAGGCCAAAACGGCGCGGTCACCCCCCACGGTGCCGCGCCGTTTCGCCGTTGTGTCCCGAGGAAGATCGAGCCTACGCCTGCCGCCTGCTCGCGGCGCCTGCGCGCACGGCCATTTCCCTGCGGCCCTTTTCGACGGCCTTCGCGTACGCGGTCGGGTCGGCCTTGAAGCGGCGCGCGATTGCCTCGTCGAGCAGGTCGCGCACTTCCTCGCCCTCTTTCGGCCTGGCGTAGCCGCCGGCCTCGGCCGCGAGGACGGCCAGGCCGAGCGTGTATGCCCGGGTCTGCTCGTCGGTCAGCACGTGGATCTGCTCGGAGTACCTGCGCGCGGCCGTTCTCGGCGGCGCGGCGGTCGCGTTGGTAGTCATGACCAACAAGCTAGCAGAAAACCTAGCAGGTGCACACCTTGCATGATCTAGCAGGAACCTGCTAGGGTCGTTGCCATGGGAGAGATCACCAGCACTACCCGCCTCGCCACCAGGGGGCAGACGTCGATCATCGTCACGCCCCCGCGGCCGTGCGGCCTCGGTAACTGCGTGGCCGAGCTGCACGTGACCATCCGACACGACACGACCCGGATCCACCTCGACGACGCACAGCGCCGCGAGCTCGTGCGGGCCCTCACGGAAGGCGAGGGGTTGCAGCAGGCGGTCGCCGAAGACCTCGCCTACGACCGCGGGTACAAGGCCGGTTTCAAGGCCCTGCGGGTGCCCGATGACGCGCTGCCGGACGCCAACGAGCGTGCATTGCAGCGGGGAGTCGGCAAATGACGCCGTGCCCGTTCCGGCTTTGCTCGGCGACCGTGGATATCGTCGTCGAGCAGGCAGAACCGGGGGACGACGAAACGACTCTGCTGCGGTATCCGATCCACGACATTAGCGGCAACGGGGCATATGGCCGCTGCCCCGCGTCGCTGCTCGCGCTGCCGCTGACCCCCGCTCTCTACGACATGCTCGAGGAAGCGGCCAAGTTCATTGAGACGGCCCGCGAGGCGGCCGACGCTGCCGCGCGAGCCGACTGGCCACGCGTCGAGCCGGCCGCCAAGCCCCCGAAGCCGGCCGCGGCGCCGCATTGGTTCAACGGCAGCCTCGGCGGGCCGTACGCGGGCAAGGGGATCGGCGCCACCAACGACGCCATCAAGCTCGACTTTGTGCCGGCGCCGCCGGCCTCGCCAGTACCGACAACCCCACCGACAGGAGAACCGATGTCCGACGACAGCATGCGCGCTCGGTTGCGCGAACTGACCCTGCTCGCCTGCAAGGCCCTCGGCGAGGCGCAAGACCTCTGCTCGCAGATCACCACCACTGCCGAGGTGCTTGACGGCCTCATGGAGCAGCTCAAAGCCAAGCAGAGCACGGCCGCGACGCTGGCCCGCCTCGCCGTGGGCAGCGACGCGGCGCCCGACAACGCGAAGGCGATGGTCGACGGCGCGGTCGTGGCTATCGGCAAGGTCGATGAAGCGGACGCCTCGGTGCAGGCGCTGCTCGTCCGCATCGCGGGGGTGGCCACGAGCGACGCCTCGGCAGCGACGAGCGGTATCAGCTACCTCGGCACGCTCTGACGGTGGCCACATACGAGCAGGTGCACGCGGGTGCGATCGTGCTCGGGCATGACAACGAGCTGTGGGGCGTCGCTCACATCGAGCACGCCCCGCGGCTCGCGGTCACACTCGTCAAGGGTGACCAGAGCGTCACGGGCTACCCGCCCCCGGGCACCGAGATCGTGGTCGTCGAGCCGGCCGACGTCAGCGCCGAGGCATGGGCGGCTCAGAATTTCATCGAGGCCGGCCTCGGCGTCGAGCTGATCAGCGAGCATTGGGAGAGGTGAATCATGTTCGGAATCACCGGACGGAAGACCGTCGTGCCCGTCATTCCCGGGCCGGACGGCGCGACGGCCGGCGGCTCGTGCGACGCGTGCGGCAAGGGTGGCCGCTTCGAGCCGCTCGGAAGCGACGGCCTCTGCATCGACTTCCGGGCCTGCATCGCGCGCTACCGCAGCAGGGCGTCGCCCGACTCGTACGCGGCCGGTCTGCGCGGCGAGATTCTCGCGGTGGCGCCGTGACCGGGCAGGGGTGGCCGTACGAGCGGTACGGGCCGGCGCCTACGCCCGCGGCTCAGTACGGGCACGCTGGCCAGCATCACGGTACGGGCGCGCCCGGGTGTCCCGTTGACCTGCACCATCACCACGACGAGCACTGCGAGCGGCCCGAGGCCGTCGAGCGCTGGCTCGCCGCCTGGCAGGCCTTCGCCGACGTGACGCCGATTCCCGCCAAGGGCGACATCGTGCCGGGGGCCGCGGTGCTGCGCGAGGCCACCGAAGCGGCCATCAAGTCCGCGGTGCGCGTCGAGATCACGCCCGCCATCCTGAGCGCCGCGAAGCCAACCGTTCCGTGGCTGACCGAGAAAGACCGACTCGCCGCGACCTTCCGCGCGGCAGGATTCGAGGTAGCACCGTGACCGACGCTGACCTGCAACGCATCGCCGACGAGCTCGGCGAGCCGATCGAGATCGTGCGCGAAATGTCGGACGCCATCGAGTGCTGCGCCGGCGAGGGGGCGCTCGAAGCGCGCAGCGACCGTTGGGAGCGAGCGCGCGACGCGGCCTACGACGCCCCCGGGGCGGCCGAGGCGCAGTTGCCCAACCTCGACGCGGCGATCGAAACCGCGTTGCGGGTGCGGATCGACGACGAGGTGCTCGCCGCGGCCGTCGACTCGTTCAATCGAGACAGCATCGACACGGCGACCGAGCTCTCGGTCGCCGTCACAGCCGCGTTCCGCGCGGCAGGATTCGAGGTAGAGCAGTGACGCAGGGGATCACGTCGGCCGCAGCGCCGGCGAACATGCAGGCCGGCGCCATGCCGACCACGGGGCGATGGGGTTGGTACAAGGATCACGAGGGGCGCGAGTACCGGCGCGTGTCGACGCTGGTCAAGAAGGTCGAGACCGACACGCACGGCCTCGACAAATGGAAGCTGCGGCAGGTCGCCGAGGGCCTCGCGCAGCGCGACGACCTCGTGCTCGCCATCAAGGCGATGGGGCGGCCGGATCCCGTGGCAGGGTGGTCGAGGGACGAGAAAAACCTGCTCAACGGCTTCGCCGACACGGCCATGGAAGTCGCCAAGACCGGTAAGGGCGACGGCGCCAAGATCGGGACCGCCGTGCATACGCTGACCGAGCGGCTCGACCGCGGCGAGGACGTCGAGGCGGTCGCCAAGGGCCTTCCGGCGCTCGTCGCGCAGACCGTGCGGGCCTATGACGCCCTGCGCAAGCTGAACGGGTGGCGCACGGTCGAGATCGAGCGCACGGTCGTCTGCGAGCAGCTCGAAGTCGCCGGCACCTTCGACCGCATCGAGCTCGTGCCCGGCCTGGCCGCGCTGCTCGGCCACGGCGAATGTCAGTATGGGCACGTCGCCAAGGGCGAGTTTCACCACCCGCACGAGCAGCGGATCGACGGCGACCTCGCGGTCGTCGTCGACGTGAAGACCGAAGAGCAGCCATGGCTTAACGGCCTGCACATCGGCCCGCAGCTCGGCATCTACTCGCGGGCCCGGAAGATGTTCGTGCCCACGGGCGGGTATCACGTGCTGCTCGACCACAAGGGCGAGCCGCTGCTCGATAGCCGCGGGCAGGAAGTGACGGCGCCAAATGGCCGCTACGACCCGGCGCCGTGCGTGCGGCAAGACGTGGCAATCGTCGTGCACCTGCGCGACGGCAACGCCAATCCGTTGTTCGTCAACCTCACCGAGGGATGGGACGCGGCCGTCGCGGCGTACGAGCAAATGAACCGAGAGTCGCGCGCTAAGCGCAAGCTCGGCGCGGCCGGCGCATGGTTCGTCCCGGTACCCAACATCGAAAAGCCGCGGCCGTTGCAGACCTTCGTTGAGACAGCCGCGGCCGGCGACTACGCCAACCCCTACCGGCCCGGGCCCGGGCAGGCCGCGATGGGGCCGATCCCTGAGCGCTTCGCGGCGCCGGCGCCCGCGGCCAGCGAGCCGCCGCAGTACAAGGTCGGCGACGTCGTGACCGTGGCGGGCGTCGACTTCGTGAAGCACGCCGAGCCGCCCCGGGTCGAGCCGGTCGAATTCGTGGCGTCGCAGGACGGGGCCGGAAACGTGCATTGGGTGCCGGCCGATGGGAGCTGCTACGTGCTGCCGAACGGCGATTGTGTCGGCGTCGGGCCCTGCCCGCATACCCCCGAGCCGGCCCCCGTCGAGCCGGCGCCGCCGGCCGCGGGCGACCTCGGCGTGCTGCTGATCGAGGCCATTTGGCGCGTGGTCACCACGGACGGCCTGGCGATCCTGTGGAACATGGCCCGGGACCGCGGCGTGCCATGGACCGGGCCCGTCAAGCTCGCCGGCGACGCTCGCCGGCGACAGATCGAGTGTCCGCAGCGGGCCCTGCATACGGGTGGCGGGAAATGCGCCTGCGGGTGGATGCCCCCCGTTCCGGCCTAGCGATTCTGCTAGCTAGGTGCTAGGTTGTACGTAGCACGGCAACGGCCCCCGGGGCTCATGCGGAAACCGAGCCGCAAGGGCCCCGGGCGGCGCCCGGGGCGGTAGCTCAGAGGATAGAGCGGATCCACTCGTGATTGGTCGCAGGTTCGATTCCTGCCCGCCCCACGTCCAGCGCGTAGGCGCACGACAACGAAAACCGATCTCAGAAAGCAGGCACCGTGACCAACCCGTTTGAGCAGGCAGCGCCCGCTCAGCAGCCGCAGCAGCCCGCGGCCGTCAACCCCTTCGCGGCCCCCGCCGCGCCGGCGGCGCCGCAGGCGTACGCCCCGCAACAGCCCGCGGCCCCCGCGCCGCCGGCGCAGCCCGCCGGCAACCCCTTCGCCCCGAGCGTGCCGCAGCAGCCGGCCGCGCCGGCACAGCCCGCGTACGCCCCGCAGCAGCCCGCCTACGCGCCGGCCGCCCCGCAGGGTTACGCGCCGCAGCAGCAGGCGCCGCAGGCGTACGCCGCGCCGGCTCAGCCGGCCGTGGGTGCACCGCCGGCCCTGAACGTCGGCGACCTGCGCGGCGCCGGCGCGCCCCCGCCCACGGGCGGCAAGGGTGCGAAGCTCGCCGACATGTACGGCCGGCTCGTCCTGTGCTTCCCGCTCTCGATCTCGCGGGTGGCGCGAAACTCGCAGTACATCACCCCCGAGCAGCGCCAGCGGGGCGACCTCGACCAAGAGCGCATGGTCGTCACGGTCGTCGTGCTCGACGATGGGCAGGGGGGCATGCAGCCGATCGCCTACGGTGGCGCGCCGTACGCCCTGCCGCCCACGCCGCACACTACGAGCGAGCCGCTGCCGTACGTGCGTAAGGCCATGTGGATCACGCAGACGAAGCTCATCGAGCAGCTTCGCCCGTTCCTGCCGGCGGGCCCGACCGGTACCCCCGGGATGGTCGCCGGCCGCGTCGTCAAGGCCGGCCCGCAGGGCAACGACCCGTGGTACTTGCAGGGCGCGACCGAGGCCGATATCGCGCTCGCAGGTCAGTACTTGCAGCTCGTGCAGTCGAGCCAGTACCCGCACCCGCTGGCCTAGCGTGCGTCTGCACATCGTGGCTATCGGCCGCCCCGCCCCGCAGGGCTCAAAGCAGCTCGGCGGGGCGGGGCAGTTGTTAGAGCAGTCGACCTATCTGCCGGCCTGGCGCCAGGCAGTCAAGATCGCTGCCTTCGAGGCGTACCGAGCAGCGGGCATCGAGCCGGCGGCGCTGCCGCTCTTCGCGGCCACCGTGCCCGTCACGATCGAGCTCTGCACGTTTTTCGTGGGGCCCGATCAGTGCCGCGCCGAGGGCACCGACGAGCCGCTCGGCACCCCCGATATCGACAAGCTGCTGCGCTCGACGCTCGACGCGCTCGGCGGGCAGAAAGGCGGGTCGGCGCGGCTATTCGCCGACGACTCGCAAGTGAGCAGGATTCGCAACCTGAGCAAAGAGCGGGCCTCGGCAGGCAAGCCGACCGGGGCATACATCGTCATTTCTGACGGGAGAGATTGAGGCTATGGGAACGATCTACCGGGTCACCGTGACCAAAGAGACCACGGACGACAAGGGTGGCCACGAGGGCGATGAGACGCTCTTCGAGCTCGCCGGATCGGCCACGATGATCGGCCGGCTCGCGCCGGCCGCGGTGCTCGACGCGCTGATCACGGACGAGCACGAGGGCGCCTACGGCGTGGCGCCGCCCGTGCCGCAGCAGCAGGTGCTCGCCGATCGCGTATGGGATGCGGCCGTGGCCAACGGCACCGTGCCGGCGGCGCCGGCCGAGGCCGAGGCGGCGCAGTCCGAAAAGCCGCGCCGGACGCGGCGCACAAAGCAGCAGATCGCCGAGGACAAGGCGAAGGAAGAGCAGCAGGCCGCGATGCAGGCGCACGTCAACAGCGTCGGGCAGGGCGGCCCGGGCGGCGAGGTCGCGGCGGTCCCGCCGGCGGCCGAGGCCTGGCCCGCGGCGCCGAGCATGCCGGGGGCGCCGGCGGGACCGCAGGGCGAGCCGGTCTACAACCCCTTCGGCTAGGGGTTGGTGGTGGCCACGACGCTCGGGTCGTCCTTCGGACCAACGGGCGCCGTGGCCACGCTCGTCAGCAGGGAGACCAGCGCGCCGCCACCGAGCGCCGAGAGCAGCACGAGCGGGCTGTTGTGCAGCACGTTGGCCATGTCCGCGGGAATGGTCAGCAGGCCGGCCTGCGCCGCGGTGCGCACCGCGCGGTCGAAGGCCTGGCGCCAGAAATTGCGGCCGTAGGTTCTCATACCCGCAGCGTACGCCCGCTAGTCCCGTAGCGGTTGGCAGCGCGCGAGCCGGTAGACGCCGAGCCAACCTTCGTAGCTCTTGCGCCCGGTCGGCGTCGCCGCGGTGGCGAAGGCGTCGAGCTGCGAGCCGAACAGCGCGCAGTAAAATTGCCTGTTCGATTCCGCGGTCGCAGCCTTGTCGGCCTCGGCGCGAGCCAGCGTCGCAGCCTTGTCGGCCTCGTATCGAGCGACGAGGGCCCGAGCGTTCCGGTCTGCCAGCGCCGTCGAGATCACAGCCGACACGACCACCATGGCGGCAATCGAGATCATGATGACGGCGAGCCAGTAGACCGGAACGGCGATCGTCCTACGCGGGGGCTGCTGCGTCATCCGATCACGCTCCGGACAACGGCGAAGCCGAGGACGGCGGCGCTGGATCCCCCGCTGACGGTGAGGACGGCGACCCGGTACCACCTCGGAGTGCCTGCGCGAACGACGTGACGCCGAGCGCTGCTGACGGGCCCCCGAGCAGCGACCCCCCGAGTATCAGCACCGCGTCTCTGATCTCCGGACGGGATACCTCCCAAAAGACCAGCACTAGGCCCGCCACGAAGAGCGCCACGTCCCGAGTGACTACCCACCAGGGAGGTAACACCCGCGATTCCTGCGACTGTGCGCTCACTCATGATCCACCTATCTAGGCTGACGTCGGACGCTTGTACGTCAAGCTACCCGAGGGGCGCCCCGTTGATGCGGATTGCCCCCGGGGCGCTTGTAATTCCCGGGGGCAATTCTTAAGGCCACCTTAGGCGAAAGGGTACGGACCGTGACCCCCGGTCGATCCTTACCATTCCGCCCTATCAGGCAGGCTTTGCGAGCAGCAGGTCGGCGATGCTCGCCGCCCGGTCGGCGCCGTAGATCGAGCGCAGCAGCTCGGCCGCATCGGCGTCCGACTGGCTCGTCCCGAGGCCGCCGAGCACGCCCTCGACCGTGCCGGCCTCGACCTGATCGAGGCGCGCCAGCACCGCGGCGAGCTCGGCGTCGTCCTCGGCTGCCTCGCGGTTGACGGTCGCGGCCAGCGCCTTCGTCAGGGTGAGCAGGGCGTCGACCTTGTCGTCGGTCTTCAGCCCGAGCGCCTTGAGAAAATCCGTGTTCTTGACCGCGAAGGCGAGGGCGCTGGCCCACGTCATGAGGCCGTTGTCGGTGCCACTCGCCGGCCGCGCGACCTGCGCCAGACTGTCACCGTTGGTGTTGTACGCCTGCACCCTGTCACCGTTGACGGCCGCGTAAATCGCGGCCTTGCCCGCCTCGCTGTTGAGCGCGGCGATCACGTCGGCTTGACTCACGTCGTCACCATCCCCTTCGAGCAGCCCCCACGGGCGCGTGTCGCTTTCGGTGCTGGTCAGATACCGGGCGCTGAAATGAGCGTGCTCAGTGTGCGCGTTCTTGCCCGTGTAGTCGTGCCACTCTTCCCATCCCCACGACGCCGAAATGATCCGGCGGTTGTAGATGATGTTTTGCAGGCGGTTGTCGCGGCCCTCGCGGTGCCGAGTGACGATGATCGCTAGGCGATTCTGCATCGTCACGCCCGCCTTGCGCAGGTCGTCGTCGACGTCGATCGCGTGCACTTCGTTCTTGTCGTCGGCGTCCTCGTACGGCGTGTTACCGGTCTCGTCCGGGTTGTGGTCGCTGCTGCTCGCAGCGTGCCCCGTGTCGCCGATCGAGCCGTCGCTCGCTTTGTCCCGGTCGGGCGCGAGCTCGTTGAACTCGTTGCGCAGCGCGACGAGGCACGGAACGAGTATCCAGCTTGCCACTGCTGCCCCCTCTCTGCGGCCACGAAGTGCGGCCACACTTCGAGGGTAGCCCTAGCAGCTATAGGTCGGTGCCGGTGTCCGGCACGGTGAGGTTGACGTCGATAATCGTGATGTTGATGCCGCCGGTATCGGCGAGCACCTGCGTTGCGCCCGAACCGATCCGGGTATAGGTCAGGATGAATGAGGCCCCCGAAACATCGGTCGCAGGGTGAATCCATCCGATGATGACGCCGAGGCTGTTGAGGTCGGTGGCCGCGGCTTCCGTCCGGCCGAGCTCGGTCGAGCTCGTGGTCGCCGGCGAGCCGGTATCCGACCACCTGAGCGTGAACTTCGCCCGGTCGGTGCTCGCGTTCACGTCGGCCCGCAGGTGATCCACGATCACCATGTACGAGTGACCACCGATCAGGTTCACGCCATCGACGCGCAGCACGCCCGCCTCGACGCCCGAGGTCGGCGTGCTGCTTGCCGGCGCCGCCGCTCGGTTGCCCCGGGCCACCATATGCGGAATTTCCTCGATGTAGACGACCTCGCCTGCTGCCGGCATGACTGCCCCTCTCTCCCTAAAGCGCCCAACGTACAGGGGTGGCGAGGTGCACGGGCTCGCCGATGGCGTGCGTCTTGACGATGCCGTTGACCGACCGGGTAACGGTGGCGGTCTGCGTGAAGGGGCCCGTGCCGGCCGCGGCCGTCATGGCGGTCACGGTGACCACCTCGCCGCCCACTTTCCACGTATAGGGCGTATTCCGGGACCAAATGTCCCTGCGGCGTACGGTCGTGATGTCCCAGAGCGTTTCGGTCAGCGTCATGGCCTCGGCCAACGTGGTCGTCTTGGCGTCGTAGCGCGAGCGGTCTTCCGCCCACGTGGCGACCCGGTAGACGTCGGCCGGCGAGCACGACAGGGTGACTTTCCACACGTTGCGGCCGATGGTCTGCTTGATGCCCTCGATAAAGAGGTCGATCACCGTGCCGGCGATCTGCTCTTTGGGGTTGACGATCTGAATCCGCGAGCCGATCCGGCACGCCAGGAATTGCGGAATGAGGTCGGGATTTCCGAGCAGGTCGAGCTCGACTACGGGCCAGCGCATTTCGTCGAGCGAGGTCAGCGCGGTTTGCCAGCTTGCCCAATTGGCGAGCCGGTAGTCGGCAACGATGTTGATCTCGGTGCTGTCAGGAATCACGCCGCGCTTGGCGATCGACTCGTCGTTCTGATAGGTCGCCGACGAGCCGCCGATGCGGCTGACCGTCCAGCGGTTGCGTAGGCGCTGATCGTCGTCGGTCGGCTTCGGGGCCTCGCCGAGGTCGCCGGCCGCCCAATCGAGCGTCATGGCTACGGGAGCGTTGTAGAGCACCGTCCGCGGAATGTAGGTCAGCCCGCCGGCGCGCTCGGCGAAAATGCCCCCGTCGACCTTCGCGGCCTCGCGCAGCAGGTCGAGGAAGCGGCCCGGAAGCTGCCGACCCATCGGCTCAGAGATCGTCGTCGGCTTGTTGGCCATTACGACGCCTTCCTCGTTAGCGAGCCGCACGATCCGGTCGGCCGCTTCCTCGTTCCGGTAGCCGTCCGCTACGAGCAGAAACTCGGTCGTGACGTAGGGGAGCGTTTGCGGGCCGAGCCAGAAGTGCCCAAAGAGCATGTCGACGAGCGCGGTGGCGCCGATCAACCGCGCCTCGTTGACGCGCCCCGCGGTGCCCGCCACCGTGTTACCGATAAACCACCAGGTGGTGACGCCGACTTGATTCCAGACGATGCGCCACGAGATATTGCCGCCGCTCTGACTGGCCTCGAAGTCCAGAGAGAAGACCTTGCGGGGGTCGATCACGTAGACCGCGAGCACCGAGTCGACAAGCTTCGTGCCGTCGCCGTTGTAGCCCTCGACGTAGAAACCGAGGTTGTTGGCGATCACGCGCCACCTCGTGATGGTGCCGCTCGTGCGGTACTCGACGAGGCACGTGTCGGCCGCCGGCAGCGCGGCCAGCTTGTAGAAACCGAGGCACGAAATCGCGCTCGTCGAGTCGGCCGTGGCCTGCATGATGACCGAGCTCGTCGTCGCGTCGAGCTTCGCCATCGTCGAGGCACCGAGCAGGTTGTCGCTGTCGGCCGCGAAAGTGACGCCCTTGACCTGAGCAGCGTGCCCCCGCGGGAGGGCTGAGGCGGCCGTAGCCGAGCCTTCGGCGTCCTCGAAGGGCCAGTAGCCCGCGGGGCCGTATCCGGGTAGCTGGCGCCTCAGGGGGGATTGCAGCGGGTCGCGGCCGACGTCGAGCCGGCGCAGCGGGCCGGCCGCGGCGAGCGGCAGCGTGGCGTCGTTGCCGCTCTTGTCCCACGTGGGAGGCCACTCGGGCACGTTGCCCGTCCAGAGCAGCGCATCGACCTTGAAGTCGTCGATCGAGGCGGTCAGCGTGCCGACGTTGGTATTGCCGGCGAATCGCCACTGGTAGAAACCGAAGCCGGCGCCCTCGTGGGTCGCATCGTTAACGGCCACGTCCCACGTCAGGGGCTCGGCCGTGACCAGGCCCGACCACACTTTCGCTCGGATCGTGTTGCCCTGAACGCGAACCTTCGTCCAGACCTTCGAGCCGGCCGAGTAGGTGGCCGCGGTGGTCAGATTCTCGATCAACGTCGTGTTGCTGCCGGCGGTCGTTCTGACGATCTTCGTCGTCACGACACCCGCCGGCTTGAGCTCGGTGTAGACGCGATAGTGATTCGACTCGTCGACCATGCGGAAGCGGATAATCGAGATCCACGGCGCTCCCGTGGTAACCGCGTTGATCGCTACCGAGTAGATCGCCTCGAAGTCCAGCGCCGCCGCGCCGCCGAGCGTGATGGGGTTGGCAGTATTGGCCGAGGGAAGCCCGATCGTGCCGACCCCCGATTGCACTGACCAGCCCCCGCCGGAATGTGTCCACGTCTGCCCGCCCGAGGACGTGCCCCAACCGCCGTTGGCGGCGATGGTCCGGTTACTGAAATCGTCAGACGCGATGGGTAGGCGGTACCGGATCGGCGTGTTGACGCCGATCCGGCCATAGAGCTCGCTGACCGGATTGCGCGGTGAGAGCAGGCCGTCGCGCAGGTCGAATTCGAGGCCGGAGTCGCTCGCCTCGACGTCGCTGGCCTCGTCGTCGCGCCCCGTGTTGAGGTCGACATCGGTGGCCTGCCGGCGGTAGGCCGAGATATCCCGCCACGTCCAGCTAGACGAGGCGCCATCCGGGTTGGCGTCCGGGGCGATGTCGACGCGCAGATCAGGCATTACGCCACCCCCACGATCGGGCCCTTGACGCGGATCGACTTTTTGAGCCAGCGCCGGAACTCGGTTTCGGCGCCGAGCACTTCGAGCACGATCGGGCGGTCGTCACGGCCGCCGAGGTGCTCGCTGGCGCGGTTGAGCGGCACGACCGCCTCGTCGTCGCCCCCCTCGCCGACGTTGACCAGCGTGCCCCCGTTGCGGGCCTTGACGACTCCACCGTCCGCGAGCTGCGGGATCCGGGGCACGCCAATCGAGCCGCCACCGAAGTTCATACCGAGCACCGAGAATGACGGGATTGTGAAGCGTAGCCCATTCCATTTCCCGATCACGTAATTAATGGCGTGACGGAAACCATTCATCATTCCGTCCCACATGCCGCGGAATTTATTAGACACCTTGCCGGGAATCGACATCAAGAAATTGACGTAACTAACCCACTTATTCCAGAGCCAAGAAATGGCGCTGCCGACCCATCCCTTGAGCTTGCCGAGCAGGCCCCACCAGAAACCGAAATAGGTCTGCATGGCGTTCCATACCCACTTCGCCATTCCGGCGATCTTGTTTCCGACCGCTACGAAGAATCCGGCGAACGGGCCAGCGAACCATGCGCCTACCCGCTTCATGAATCCCCAAACCGCGGACCAAATGGTCTGGAAAAACTGCGTTTTGGTCGCAAGGTAGACGATGACGGCGATCAGGGCGATGATGCCGAGCACGATCCACGTCACGGGGGAGAGGGCTAGGGCCGCGTTCCACGCCCACTGAACGGCCACCATGACGCCGATGGCCGCGGCCAGCACGCCGAGGCCGATGGCGAGCGGCGTGACCCACGACGAGTTGCGTTGCAGGAAGCCGAACGTCGCTTCGATCGCCGGAATGGCCTTAGCGAGCTGCTCGACGAGCGCCCCCTGTGCGGCCCTCTTGAAGCCTTCGAGCTTCGTCTTCGCGTTGTCGTTCAGGGTCACGCCGAGCTTGTCGGCGCTGCCGGCCGCGTCATCCATTCCGGTCGAGGCCGCGGTTAGGCCCTTGAGGAATTTCGGGATCTCGGTCACGCTCAGGTCTTCGAGCGGCGTGCCGAACAGCGCTAGCGCTGCCTGACTCTGCTTGACGGGATCTTTGATCCCCACGAGGCCGTTAATGATCTGATCGAAGGCCTTAGCGCCGTCCTCGCCGCCCTTGAGCAGCTTGCGCGACATGTCCTCTTGTGACATGCCGAGGGCGTCGTATCCGGCCTTGCTCGCCTTTGACATATCGGTAGCTCGGATCGTGAACTCTTTGAGCGCGTCGCCGGTTTTGTCGATGCCGTACATGCCCTTTTCGGCGCCCTTGACGAGCAGCCCGAAGGCCTGCTCGCCCTTGACGCCGATCGAGGCCAGAAAGGGGCCGTACTCGTCAACCGCGTCGAGCAGGTCTTCGCGGACGGCCGCCGGCACCTGCTGCATCGAGTAGGTGATGAGGTCGAGGGCCTGCGTGGCATCCTTGGCGAGGCCCGACTTCACTGCCTGGCCCGCCACCTGCGAGGCCCGGGAAACGTCGATCTCGAAGGCCTTGGCGAGATTCATGACCTTCGCCGTGACCTTCTCGACGCCATCCTTGCCGAGCGCGTCGAAGCTGGTTTTGACGGCGCCGATGGCGGTGGTCACGTCATCCATCGACGCGCCGAAGCCCTTCGTGTAGAGGCTGCCGGCGAGCTTGCCGAGGTTTTCGGCCTCTTTGCCCTCGGCGCCGAGCTGCGCCGCGAGCTTGTCGGTAGCGACCTCGGAATCGAGGGCGCCGGAGAGGGCCGTCATGAGCGCAGCGCCGACGAGGGCGCCGCCCACGGCCGCCCCCGCCTGCACGCGCCCCCACGTCTTTTTGAGCCGGCCCTCGACGTCTTTGGCGCCCTTGTCGACGCCCTTCGGGTCGATGCCGATCTCAATGAGCAGGTCTGCCAGAGTCGACACTTTCCACCTTCCCGCCCATTTGCTTGTTGAGGCGCTTGACCGCTCGCAACATGTCCTCGCCCGACATCGGGCCCTGCTTCGGGGCCTCGTGCCCCCACTTCGGTAGGAACGTCTTAGCCTCGTAGGGCCGCTGTTTCTTGCTCCTGTTCAGGTTGGCGAGCGTCGCCTGCAACATGGCGAAAAGGTGGTCGAGCCGCTCGTCGCCGATCGGCCCGCTCACATTCTCGTACGCCTGCCACTCGGTCAGCTCGCGCGAGCTGATACGGCCGAGCAGCTCTTCGACGGTGCAGCCCAGAGCGAGAGCTAGTCGGAAATAGCGTCTTCGTCCCGGGTCGCGCCGAAATCCTCGGTCAGCTTCTCGACGTCCTCGTCACCCATACCCGCGAGCTTCTTGCAGGCGTCGAAGAGCCGATCGATCGGCGCCGCGTTGCGCCGGCCGAGGGCCGACACGTCCTCGGCACTGAACAGCGCCCGCCCCTCGGCGTCGACCGCGCAGAGCACGATCAGCTTCACGCGGGCGTTGCGCAGGTTCATCTTGCGGTCATTGCCGTTGGTCTGGATCAACGACTGCTCGTACGCGTCCCGCTGCGTGCCCGAGATCGACTTGAGGCGCACCTCGCCGCCCCATTCGGGGCACTCGACGGTCTCGTATTTGCGGTCGTCGGCCGCGAGAATTTCTTCTCTGCCCAGCAGTGCCATTTGGTCTCTCTCCCTTTGCGCTTAGCTACCGGTCGCGGCGAGCGTCGGCTTACCGCTGACCTTGACCGTCATGGTGCGTGACATCTTGTCGTCGTAGGGGAACTCGTCGCCGAGCGTCGTCATGATCCCCTTGATTGACCACGTGTATTCGTCGTCGGTGCCGGGCAGAATCACGATCTGATAGTTGCGCGGCGCCGTGTCGTCGAAATCGTCGTCGAGGTCGTGCGTGGCCTCGGCCGGGTCGTAGTTGATGTCGAGGCTCAGCTCGCCACCGTCCTTCAGACCGCCGATGAATTCCATCCACTGCCCGGGCGAGTCGTGCGCCGTGACGTCGATGGTCTCCCGGGTGCGCTCCGGCCCGCCGATGTTGGTGACGTTGGCGATGGTCTCGAAGACCGTGCCGGGTACGAGTGTGGTGGCCCGCTTGAAGAGCGTGCCGAATCCGTCGCGTCCGCTCATCGCGGGAGCCTCCCTATGTCAGTTGGTCGGTAATGACCCTGAACCTGAGTACATGATGCCTGATCTCAGGGTCCGGGTCCGTAAGTGCCTGGTCGAATTCGCTGCGGATAGAGACGATCTTGTGCCCGAGCGGGACCAAAAGGGCGTTCAGGGCCTCGACTTGATGGTCGAGCAGCTCGACGATCCGGTCGGCGATCGTCTGGCCCGGGCCGTTGCTACGGGCCTTCGTCCACACGTGCAGGGTGATCGTGACCTCGCGGCCGTAACCGCCGTGGTCGTTGTCCGGGATGCTGAGGTGGTCGCCGAGGCGTACGTACGGCTTCGGCGTGCTCTCGGTGACCTGATCGAGGACGCGGCTAGGCCCGCCGAGCAGCGTCGTTAGCGCCGCGTCGCCGCCGAGGCGCGCGACGAACACCTTTTGCAGGGGCGTCACGGGGGATTTGCTCGCTACGGGCATCGTCACAACTTCCTGAGCTCGGCTTTTACCTCGTCGGTCAGCCTCTTGGCGAAGCGGCGCCGGATCATCTGAATGACGGGCGTCACGAAGTCGTTGGCGGGGGTGTCGCTCGTGCCGTGGATCACGAAGGTTGCCTTTTTGTCCGTGATGACGGCCGCGCCGGCGAGGCCCCCCTTCGAGAGCTCTTCCTGAATCGACCGCCGTAGCTCCCCGGTCAGCACGGGGGAGAGGCGCCGCAAGTCCTGCGCGGCCTCGTGCGTTTCGGCCTTAATCGTCTTGCGGGCAGCGCGTTCCAGCACCTCGGGCAGGCCCCGCAGCTTCCTTTCGAGCTGGTCAAGGCCCTTGATGACGGTCTTAGCCACGGCCGCCTACCTTCGCCGTGCCTGCTGCGCCTGCCAGTGCAGATCACGACGAATCGCCGCGACGTCGCCGGCGATCGAGAGCAGCGACCACGCGATGCTGACGAGAGGGCCCTGAGCGGCCGTCTCGCCGATCGCCCGGGCCGCTTTGAGCCTCGCGGTGCCGTCGCCCTCGTCGGGCCGCTCAGGGGCGCTCACAGCTTCGGCGTCCGGGGCTTACGGGTGGCCCGGGGCGGCGCGACGACCGCGGCCTCGGTCGCCGAGTGCGGCGCCGGCGCGTCGACCGGGAGCTCGCTCGGCGCCGGCGCACGCACGGGCAGGGCGCCGAGCACGAGGTCGGTCAGCCATCCCGGGTAGCGGTCGGCCTCGTCGGGCAGCACGTAGCCGAGGCCCTCGACACCCTGCGCGAGCCGCAGCAGCTCGGCGCCGCGGTGCTCGGCGAGCTCTTCGACCTCAGCGAGATCGTTTTCGGCCTGGCCGAGGCGGTCGTGCAGGTCGCCGGAATTTGCGGCCGCACTTGCGGGCGCGTCGTCGTCGACCGAGAGCTCGACGACCATCGGGACCCAATCGTGCGGGTAGGCCTCGACGACCGGGTGCCGCGCGTCGGCGAGCGTCTTGCCGCGGGCGACGCGGTACTTCGTGCCGTCCGGCGCCTTCGCAATGCCGTCCCGCTTCGATACGACGATCGATGTCATAACGCCTGCTCTCGTAGGTTGTGGATCCGCTGCGCCTGCCTCGGGAGGTCGGCCGACCGCCACTCTCGGAAGGCCTGGCGGTCGCCCCGGTACTGCCGCCGGCTGTTCACGCGCTCGTACTGCTCGTCGGTGCTCGCCTTGCCGGCGACCGGGTGCATATGCTCGATCAGCACCTCGGGCAGATAACGCAGGCAGCCGGCCTCGACGCCGAGGTCTCTGACCGCATTATCGCAGTACAGGTGCTCAACGGGGGCCGGCACCATGGCGCCGAGCTCGCGGACGATATCCGACGTCATGGCCCATTGGGTCGGCAGATTCTCGTGCTGATAACCGTCGTCGCCGTACACGATGCCCGTGCCGAGCTCGTACAGCGCGTCGAGGTAAGTGCGTACCCAACCGCGGGTGCGCGGCAGGTGGTCGTCGCCGGCGAAGCCGAGCGCGAAGGTGTCGGAGTAGCGGGCGCGGCCGACCGCGAAGGTGTTGAGCTTCGGCACGAGCGGCTTCCATGTCGGGATGCTGCCCATACGCCAACCCCCCGGGGCGGCGCGTGCGAACACGTCGGCGTACTTCTCGCGCTGCGGGTCGTCGATGTCGATGACGAAGAGCAGCTCGGCGCCCTCGGCGTAGGCGTTGGTGTCGTGCCACGCCTGCATGACCCGCGGCACGGCCTCGGGCCGCGAGCGAGTCGGGACGATGATCGTCAGCTCGACACTCATGATCGGGGCGGCCACAACCATTGGCCCGGGCCGTCACCGGGGCCGACGTTGTACTCGTGGAATCCCCCCGCGGCGCCGGGGGTGAACACCCACAGGTGCACGTGCTCGTCGGAGTCGAGCGACGGAATGGCGCCCGCCTCGACGCCTCGGGGGTCGAGGGTCTCGACGTCGGCCGTGACGATGGCGGCGCGTATGGCGTTGAAGCCCTGCTTGCCGCGGTAACGGAGGATTCGGCCCGTGGTCGGTTTCATGGCCCGATCATACCTGCTAGCTATCGCTCAGCGGGTGCCACGCGAAATAGGGGTGCTCGACGGCCGGCCGCGGGCCGCTCGGCGCGATGGCCGAGGGCTGCTGCCAGCTTGACCGCGCGGCAGACCAGAGGTAGTGGTACATGATCTTGTCGATAAAGACTTCTGAGCTCAGGTACGGTCTGACCTGCTTGACCCATACCCGATCTTCAGCACGCCGCGGGCGCGCGTGCGCGAACAGGCCTTGCCGCGCGTGCTCGGTCCGTACCGGGTCAACGTGGGTGAAGTCGCGGTAGAGCAGGCCCTCGCTCGACCGCCCCCACTTCGGCCACCTGAGCGAGTGCTCGACGATTTCGTGCCCTGCGTTTCCGGCATCGTCGAGCGTCGAAAATTCGAGGTTGAAACCGACGTGATCCGGCCTCTCGGCGAGCGCCCGCACGATCTCGGCGACGTAGTACTCGGGCACGAGGTCGTCGTCGTCGACGAAGCTGACGTACTCGGTGCCCGCGTCGGCGATCATGCGATCGCGGATTTCGGCGAGCCGCGGGTCGCCAGCGTTCAGCCACGCGACCACCCGTACGCGCCCCTCGTGCTCGTCGAGCTGCGGCAGCAGGCGGTCGAGCAGCCGCAGAAAGAGCGGCTCGCGCTGGCCGATGGTCGGTATGAGAATCGTCCATGTCGGCGACGTCATGGCAGCTCGCGCTGCCCCTCGGGCTGGATCTGCTCGCAATCGGCGCGCAGGTAGACGGGCTCGCTCGGATGGATCGTGTACTTCACGCGCAGGTGGTCGCCGTCCGGCCGCCGCAGCTCGTCGCCGCGGCGCACGTCGGCGTCCGGCCGCAGGTGCACGATCATCGTCATCGACGAGCCGGCCTGCTGCGCCTCGATCTGCTCGGCCGCGGCCGGCTGACTGACCTTGGCGCGCACGGCCGCGGGCTGCTCGACGAGCGTTAGGACCGTGCCGCCCATGTCGTCGGGCACTTCGGTCGGGCGCCAGACCGTCAGCAGCTCGCGCAGCTCGTGCGCCCCGATCGGCGTCGTCATGCCCAAACCAACTCGCCGTCATCGTCGAGATACTGGCCGTTATAGGGGCTGACCAAGGTGACCGAGGTCAGCGACGAGCCAGTATCGCCGGCGGCCTTCCTGATCGCCGCCTCTTCGGCCTTCGTGAGGTAGACGGCCTCGCCGCCTTCGCGCTTCGCCCGGTCGTAGCTCTTCGAGCTGTCTCCGATCGAGCGCTGCGAGAGGGCCTCAGGGTTGCCGAAGGCGCGGTAGGCCACCTCGACGCAGATCGCTTGCACGCGCCGCGGGATAGCTTCGAGCGCCCCCGTGTCCTCGACGACCCACGTCTTGCCGGCCGTGTCCCTGATCAGCTCGCTCGCCGCGTCGAGAATGTCGGCCGCCCGGTCGGCCTCGTCGTCGACGGGGGCGTAACCGAGCTTCCGCCCGAGGCGGTCGAGGCTCGCCAGTGGCGGCAGGCGGTCGTCGTCGTCGGCGACGTAGAGCTGCCCGCGCTCGACGTCCGTGACGGCCCCGCTGACCGTCCACACGTAGGCGTACAGGCCGTAAAGATCGAGCGCCGCGGTCGTGCCGACGTAGATGCCGGTCGAGGGCGTCGTCGTGGTCACGGGGGCAGTCGTGCCGTCCGGCAGGGTGAGGGCGAGCTCGACCGTTGCCGCGGTCAGCGCGCCGGCGCCGTTGCGCACCTCGTGCCGCAGGGTGGCCGTATCGCCGGAGTCGTAGCGACGCATGCGGTACGCCCTCTCAGAACGTCGCAGGGCCCGCGGGCGCCGCGGGGGGTGGCAATTCCTCGGCCGGCATCGGCTCGCCCCCCTCGACGGGTACGAGGACGGCGCCCGGGTCCCGAGCGTCCGCACGCACGTCCCGCAGCTCGTCGAAGACGCTGCGAGGCTGAACGCGCGGACGCTCGGGGACGATCACGAGCCGTTGGTGATCTTGACGGCGCGCTTGAGCGACTTCGTGCTCGCCGGGTTGGCGGGCGCGTCCGGGTCGACCACGGTGGCCGTGCCCGCCCACGTGTTGACGAGCGAGCGGTCGGTCGTGTTGGTGTAGTCGTAGTCCATGATCCACCGGACGCCGATACCGCCCACGTAGCCGACGTCGCCCTGCGCCTCGTTCAGGCCCCGGGTGGTGCCCATCGAGACGCCCTGCGGCACCTTCGGCGCCCGCGCGGCCAGCACGAAGGCCGTGCGGTGGTACGCGAAGGCCTGACCGTCCTCGATCTCGCTCGTGGGAACGACGTTGAAGCCGGCGATGCGGCCGATCGTGCCCTCGGAGAGGGCGTCCGCGGCGCGCTGGCCCACGCTGTCGAAGCGCGTGAAGCGGTCCGACGTGATGATGTCTTCCTCGACCGAGGACGACACGAGCAGCGTGCGCTGCCCCTTCGGGACGTGCTGGTCGTTCAGCAGCCGGTTTGCCCGGGCCGCGATGAGGTACCAGTCGGACGAGCCGCTGACCACGAGGTCGGTGGCGTCCGCGTTGATGGTCATGCCGGCGGGGTAGGTCGCGTCCTGGATCTCGTCGACGATCATCTCTTCGAGCCCCTCGGCCACCGCGCGGATCTGCGGCATGAGAATCTGCCCGCCGAAGTCCGTGATGTCGAGCGTGAACTCTTCGTCAGTGATCGGGGCGCCGTTGTAGATGTCGGTGTCGAGCGTGACGGGCACGCCGAACTCGACCGAGGTGTCGTTGACGATCGGGGTACCCGCGCGCAGGGTGCGCTTACGGGCGGTCCGGCGCGCCGGCACCCGCATGGTCACGGTGTCGTTGAGCGCGCCGACGAACTCACCCGGGTTGATGGCGTCGGTCCACACGGTGCGCGCGACGACGAGCTCGCGGTACAGCAGACCAACCGCGGTGCGCGCGATAACGGTCGGCTTCAGAAAGGTGTTTGCCACCCTGAATTCCTCTCTACAAGCGGCCGGCCGTTTCCGGTACCGCGGGGCTTACTGCCGCGGAATGAGCTCCGCGAGCTTGCGGGGATCTGTCTCTTCGGGCGTGCTCTCGGTGCGGGGCGCCCCGGAACGGAGCGTTTCCTTCGGTCGGCCGCGCTGCGCGGTCGTCTGCTGCTGCGGCGCGCCCTCGGCGCTCTCGCCCTCGGCCTCGCTGTTGCCGCTCTTGAGATCGTCCGCGTAGAAATCACGGCCGTCCGACAAGAGCTCTTCCTTCGTCTTGCCCTGCAACCGCTCGGCCTTCTTGACCGAGATTTTGAGCTCGTCGGCGACCTCGCGGATCATCGTCTGCCGCTCGCTCTTCTCAGCCCGCTCGGCCATGGCGGTCATTTGCTGTTGGATCTTGTCGAGCTGCGACGCGGCCTTGTCTGCCTCGGCGGCCTTCGCCTTGAGCTCGTCGTAATCCGCGTACTTCTCTCGCTCGCGCTTGAGCCGATCCTGCACAACAGCGTTGAGCTCGGCCTGCGTGAACGTCTTGCCCCCGGTCGTCCCGGTATCGTCTGCCTGCGTCATTCCCCGGATCCCTCCGTATCCCGCGAAGCGCTCGCGGTAGCGTCTTGCAGGCCATTATCCATGCTCGCGGGTGGATTCCAACGAGGGATGGGCCCGCCGGCGGCCTTCGCCACTACGGGCGGCCGGTAATCGCCGTCCTGACGGGCTGCGGCACGCGTCGCCGAGGTCGTCATCGAGACACCTCCACGTCGAGATACCGGAGACCATCCGGGCCGATACCGTGGTCAGCTACGACCGTGGCCTTGAGCTTGCTCTGCAAGAGTAGTTCGGCTTCGAGGTCGGCGCCCGAGGCCTCGATCGCACCCGTTCCGCGGGGGATGAATATGCGCATCATCACGCCCGGATTGGCCGCGGACTTGCCGGCGAAGGCCTTAGCGCGCTTTTCGAGCGCCGAAACTGACCCGTAACCGTCTTCGAGCCATGAGAAACCGGTCAGATTGCCGCTCAGCGCCTCTCCGAAGACGCCCTTTCCCGTGCGCATTCCACGCCACGCAACGACGTCCGAGGCCAGTTTCGACGCCCCGAAGGCCTTATCGAGGTCGGAAATTGTGCCGGCGACGTCCTCGGCCGCGTAGCCATACGGCAGCGGCAGGCCGCGCAGCGAGTTATTGATCGCCGCGTATTCCGATCCCGTGTACGTGTTGACGGCCCGGGCCATGTCGTCCGTGAATTCCGGCGGCCGGCCGCCCTTCCGACCGAGGCCGAAGGGCGCCTCGGCGAGGGCCTCGACGTCGCCGACCGCGGTGGCGAGCCGCTCGTCGAAGCTGAGCCGCGGCGCTACCGGCGCGGTCGGCGAGGCCGGCCCCGCGGCGCCGAAGCCCCCGGGCGTGTCGTCCTCGCGCAGCTTCCGGCGCCAGACCTTGAGCGCCTCTTTGCCGCCCGTGCCCTTCGTGGCGTCTTTGAAGCGTTTGGCGAGGTCGATCACGGTTGTCGGGTCGTCGTTGCCGAAGACTGGCTCGGCCGTGCAGCCACAGTGCGGGTGCGGCTCGAAGTCGGCCCGCTTTTCGCTCTTGTAGGTCGGCCCCCGCGCGGCCAGCATCGAGCAAAAGGCGCACGGCGAGCCGCCCGTTACTCGCCGCCACCCGCGCGCCGCCGGGTCGGCGTCGACCGCGCCGAGCACCGTGCCGCGCTGGCCCGCCACGACGAGCGTGGCCGCGTCGCCGAGCACCTTGATTAAGCCGTTGTTGCCGGCGAAGTCGATGCCGGCGCCGGCGCGGCGCGCGTTGATGATGCCCGAGAGGCCGGCACCGCGCAGCTTGGCGGCGATCTCAGCGTCGCTCGGCGGGGCCGCGGGGCGTACGGAGCGCGCCGGCCCGCCGGCCTCGGCCTGCCGGAAGCGGGTCAAGTACTCGGCAGCCGACCGGGCGGCATCCTGGTTTCGGGCCCGAACGACCGCGGTGGCCGCGTCGACAAAGGTCCCGATCGTGCCCGAGAGGTTGGTCGGCGACACGGCCGACCAAAGCCGCTGCACGTCGCGCAGGGCCGCGGCTCTATGGCCGAGCTGCGCGACTCGCTGCTCGGCTGTCAAGGTGGCGCCCTGCGCGGTTTCGGCCACTACGCACGCGCGCCCGGGGGAAGAATGAGCTTCGACGGGGGCTGCTCGGCGCCGGCCGCCTGGCGGTCGAGGGTCGCCGTGAGGTTGGCCATGGCGTCGCCCTCGGCCCGGGTCGCTTTCCAGCGGCGCACGTCCTGCGCGGTCGCCCCCGGGATCCGGTCCCAAAGCTCTTCGGGCGGCACGCCGAGCTGAGCGGCCAGCTTGCCGAGGCCGTCGACGATGGCGCCGAAGGCCCGGGCCGAGTTGTCGCGCCAAACGACTTCGAGGTCGTCGGGCACGTCAACCGCCATGAGGTCGCCGACATTCTGCGACCACTGCTCATGCGACTCGCCGAGGCCGGTCTTCCGCTCGTCGATCTTGCGGTCGCGGCCGGCCTCAGCCGCCGCGAGGGCCTCGGCCGAGAGGTTGACGAGCTCGCCGATCAGCTCGTGCACGGGCGTCTCCGAGAGCGTGGCCGCGTACTTGAGCGTGGATTCGCGCGAGCGCAGGAAGCCGTCGAGGCTGGTCTCAGAGAATTCGCCGAGCTTTACCTCGTCCGGGTCGGCGTCGAAGGTCCACATTTGCGACGCGGCCGACTTGACGCGCTCTTGCGGGCTGCTCGGCGTCCAGCCGACCACCCAACGCTGACGGAAGGCCGCGTACCACTGCGCCGAGTGCAGGCCGAAGCTGGTCACGTCGGTCTGATCTTGAAGCGTGATCAGCGGCGCGACCTGGCCAGCGACCCACGTTTGCAGGGTGTCGCCCGGGGGCCCGCCCATGAGGTGGCGCGACTCTGGCTCGTCGTCGAGGTCGAGGTCTTCGACGTCGGAGTATTTGACGACCGGGCAGTAAGGCGAGCCGTGCACGGCCGGATCGGTGAGCAGGCCGAAGCGCTTCTTTTCCGGGTCGTAGCCGAGCTGATAGACGTGCGCCTCGTCATACAGCCGGAAAACGTCCCGCTTCCGGCGTCTTTCGAGCGCGTACTCGGGCCAATCGCCGTCCTCGTGATAGAGCGCCGTCATTTGGCGGGGCGACATCGGCCGCGAGACAGGGAACGGAACGCCCTGCGTCGTCACCATGTAGCCGAGGCCGTACGTGAATACCGCCCGGTACAGGCCGCTCTGCGCGCGGTCGAGGCGGTTGGCCTGCCACGCTGCCCATACGGGGGACGTGATGTCCTCTGGCTCGGCCGCCGGCTCGCCCGGGGGCGTGTCGCTGGCGGGCTGCGCGTTCACCCGCAGGTTGTCGACGAATAGCGATTGCACCATCGAGTTGACGACGATGGCGATCAGGTTGATACGCGAAATCCGTGCCAGCTCGCGCACCTCGCGCGGTGCGTCCCGGGGGATGACGAGCGGAAGCGCCTGCCGGCCCGTGGCGTAGCGGCGCAGCACATCGAGCTCTTGGCGCTCGGCATTCTGGATCCCGAGCAGGTGGTCGGCCAGCTCGATAGCGCCTTTTTCGTCGAGCACTAGAAGACCGCCTTTCCCGTAGAGCCGCCCGTGCGGCGCCGAACCTTGCCGCTGTTGAGCACGATCCTACGTCCCATACGCGCACCGACCATACAGACCGCGAGGTCGACGTGCTTATTGCTGTCTCGCGTGACCTTGCCGAGGCTGACGCCCCACGGATTGGTCCGGCGCTTTGCCTGATGAACGTGCGTTTGCAGCCGCGGGTCGCCGTCCCACGTCAGCGCGCCGTGCTCGTCGATGTCCGCGGCACACTGCATCGCGGCCTGCGTGAATTGCGCGTTTCGCTGCTGCCCGCCGGCGGTCTTGATACGCATATCGAAGAGCACCGAGTGCCCGGTTTTGACGCCCCCCGTGGCCCATACCTTGAGCTTTTTGCCGAAATCGCGGTGCCACGAATCGATGAGGGGCATCCAGTAGAGCTGCTCGGTGTCGTCGTCTTTCGCCGGCGAAGGGTCGACGCCGAACCATACGACCCGGTACTGCTCAAACGCCCATCGCACGGCGCCGTCGACCTCATCGCGGGGGGCGAGCCATCCCTCGCCGGCCTTGCCGCCCGGGCGCTCCCATTTGCCGAGCGTCATCACGTGCCCGTCAGACAGCCGGCAGGCCACGAGGCCCGTGGCGTCGCCGCTCTTCGAGCAGTCGAGAAACATGGCGATCTGATCGCCCTCGGGCACGACGATATCCGGCCTGGCCAGCGCGTTGAACTTGAGCGGCTCGACCCATGCGTCTTCGGCCGCGGCGAGGCCGTTGAGGTAGTACCGGATCGAGTCGGCGATCGGCGTCTCAGGGTCGAGCACCTCACCGTCGAGCCGCTCGAGGTCCGACCATGGGGCGTCCGCGTACGCCGCTTGCAGGCCGGCGCGCCGGCTCGCGTCGTCGAAGAGATCGGTATCCGGCGGCGCCTCGATCGAGTCGTAGAGAATGTCGATCCGGGGCGTCTTGCCCTCGACCTGCGCGCGCCACGCGCCGTAGGTCCGCTCGGCTACCGAATCTTGCCCCTGCGCGTGCGCGTTGGTGCCGTCGACCATGCGCGCTTGCAGGTGCGCAGGGCTCTTACCGACGTTGCGGCGCGACACCCGGGCGACGCGGTGCCCGCCACTGCTCTCGGTCATATGGTGCGTTTCGTTCAGGAAGATGAACGTCGCCGGGTCGCCCTCGGCCGAGCTCTCCGAGGCGGTCAGCACCTCGGTTCGGCCGCCCGTGCCCTTGATGATCGTGCGCGTTTCGCCACAATCGAGGTCGTAGTAGTCCCGCGCGGCCTTCCCGAGCAGGGCATTTGCCACCCTGAGCACGTCTTTGCTCTGCGCTTCCGAGTTACTGGCGATCTGCACGAGGGGCATCGAGTGCCGCTCGCCATGCCACCCATCGGCATCGAGCACGAGCTGCGAGGGCCCGATCAGCTCGATATTGCAGAGCGCGCCGCCGAACGGGTCTTTTCCCGTGCCCTTGGCGCCCCTCTTGGCACCGCGGCGGTAGTGCCAGCGCCCGCGGTTGTCGTATCGATACCAGAGAATCAAAAAGCGCTTTTGACCAGGCGTAAAACGCCAGTCGTCGCCAGTCTGATAGTCGGTCAGCCCCGGCTCGTCGGTCCGGCCTTCCGCCCAATCGATGATCTGCGGGCCGATCGAGGACGCGAGCAAGGCCAGCTTGCCGGCCTCGTCGGTCGGGTACGGCAGCGACACGAGCGCCCGGGTGCCGTACCACGGGTCGCGGCGGTATCCGGGCAGCACGAGGTCGTCGGCGACCGGGGGCGCCATGAGCGCCGCGATAGCCGCCCGTTCGGCGTCCGTCGTCCTCATGCGTGCCAGTGCCCCCGGCAACGGCACGGCCGGCCCTCGGCATGCGCGCGGGCGTGCGAGGCCGGCCGATCCACGTAGCTCGGCGTGCGCCAGTAGGCGAGCAGGCGTCGAAGCGTCTTCACAGGATGGGGCCGATCTTGTCTTTGAGGGCGCCTTCGAGCTCGTCGAGGGCCCGGGCGAGGTCGGGGTACGCCCAACGGACGGCCCGGGCGCGCCACGCCGGCGCGTGATGCCAGTGTGAGACCACCGACGCGAGCGGGTGCGTCATGGCGCCGAGGGCGTCTGCGAGCGTGATCACCAGCGCGTCACCCTGTTCATCTCGACCGCCTCGGCGCGGCGCTCGATGGCCAGCGCGGCACTCTGATTTCTGTCGGCCGAATCACGTAGGCGCTTGATTTCCTCGACCTCTGCGGGCGCCAGCGGTAGGCCCTCGACGCCGATAGCTGCCATGAATTCACGCACCTGATTAGCGGCCGGCAGATTGTGACCCCTACCCAATGCGTCGAGGGCTTTCACCCAATCGAAATCCATCACAGCTCCCTAAAATCGGCCATGCGGGTGACGTTTGCGGGCAATGGATTGTCCTCGGGAACGGGAATGTAGCGGATACGCAGGTCGCGGCGAGCGTCCATTGTCATTCCGAGCAGCTTTTCGCGCATGCGCAGCTCGGCGCCCGTGGCGCAGCCTTTCCAGCCCTCGGCGAAACGCGCGTGCGTTTCGGCCGTGGCCGCGGCGTATTCCCAATCGGCGGCCGTCCAGAGCTTCGCGTGCGGCTGACGACTGACCACCCGCCACCATCGTTTGGTGGAAACGGGCCACCCGTTGGCGTGGCCGCTCAGCTCGCGGGGCTTGCCGTCTGCCCAATCGGGATCGTCCCGGTCGGGCAGGGGCGGCGCGCCCTCGAAGGGGACGTCGACGACCTCGGTCCACTCGTGCGCCGGCGGGTTGCGGTGCCTGATCTGCGAGCGGTCTTCCTTCGGCTTCGCGCCGGCGACTGCCATTACGGCACCTCGAATTCGAGGGCGTAGGCCGGCTCAGAAACGATCTTGCCGTCGACCTCGCCCGGTAGGCGCACGAGCTTCAGGTGCTCGGTGGCGCCGTCCGTGCTTCCGGTCGTGATCATGACGTGCCCGTTGTACGCGCCGTCGAACATCACGCCCGCCGCGGCCTCGATCTCGGCGAGCCGGTCGAGCATGTCGGCCGCGCGCCGCAGCGCCGGCGCCGTCATCAGAATTGTCACGCCACGTCACCCCCTCCCGATTGTCACTCTAGGCTATCACATCACAGACAGCTACATAGTAGCTTTCTGTAGCTGGCCTGAGCCGAAATTGCGTACAGGCTGGCAGACGCT
>Ga0247792_1000009_pt1 | contig 42090 bp, 44 predicted proteins | sample UWRJS106311C6_FD_179920 | JGI IMG/M metagenome (GOLD analysis project Ga0247792, IMG submission 179920) | Soil microbial communities from Arlington Agricultural Research Station in Wisconsin, United States - UWRJ-S106-311C-6 | ecosystem: Environmental > Terrestrial > Soil > Agricultural land... | reverse complement strand
TGATCGGATCGTCGATTGCGCGCGCTGCCCGTGCGCAGGGCGCCGCGCGGACGATTGTTGCGACCGCGCGCTCGCCGCAGACGCGCCGGCGCGTCGCCGAGCTTGGCATTGCTGATCAGGTGGTGGAGACCAACGCCGCCGCGGTCGAAGGCGCCGATCTCGTTATTGTCTGCATACCGGTCGGCGCCTGCAGCGGCGTTGCGAAGGAGATCGGCCCGCATCTCGCACCCGGCGCGATCGTGTCCGATGTCGGCTCGGTCAAGGGTTCGGTGGTCCGCGATATGGCGCCGCATCTGCCCAAAACCGTGCATTTCATTCCGGCACACCCGGTCGCCGGTACTGAATATTCCGGCCCGGATGCGGGCTTTGCGGAGCTTTTCGTCAACCGTTGGTGCATCCTGACGCCGCCCGACGGCGCGGACAAAAAGGCGGCCGACAAGCTCGCGGCCTTCTGGCGCCTGCTCGGCGCCAACGTCGAAACGATGGCGCCCGACCATCACGACCTGGTGCTCGCGATCACCAGTCATCTACCGCATCTCATCGCCTACACCATTGTCGGCACCGCTGACGAATTGCAGGCCGTGACGCGGTCAGAGGTACTGAAATTTTCCGCCGGCGGTTTCCGCGATTTCACGCGCATTGCCGCGTCCGATCCGACCATGTGGCGCGACGTCTTTCTCGCCAACAAGGACGCGGTTCTCGAAATGCTCGGCCGCTTTAACGAGGATGTGTCGGCGCTGACCAAGGCGATCCGCAAGGGCGACGGCGAGGCGCTGTTCGAGCATTTCGTCCGCACGCGCGCCATCCGCAAGGGGATCGTCGATATCGGTCAGGATTCGCCGGCGCCGGATTTCGGCCGGCCTCACCCAGACCTGCCACACGAGCCGATGCCGAAGCCATACGCTTCGGGAGAAGGCTAGAACAAAGCTGGCGTGTTCCCGATCGGGATCGGCCCGAGGAACGCCGCGCCATCAGTGAAACGCAGAGGCAAGGTCACCGCGCGCTTTCCCTCGAGTGTAGTCTGCTCGCCGAGCATATTGATGCCAGCCGAAAGATTTGCGCCGGCCTGCTGGCGCGCAACATCGCCGAGCCCGGGTGCCAGGCGGTCAAGAGCGCCGACAAGTTTGTCCATGTGGGGCGAGGCCTGAATCTTCTGTTGTGCGCCGATCGCGGCCAGAAATTGCTCGAGGCCCGCCATCGTGATGCGTAACTGACCTTCGAGGCGGCCGTTACCATTGATCGACAATGCTCCCGCACCGACGGCAAGGATATCGCCTTGCTGGATCCGGACCTGCGTGATGTCGATGCGGCCGTCGGCTGCCTGAATTTCGCGGAAACGCGCTGCCCATGGCTTCGGTGAAAAATCGTTCAATCCGCGTAGCCGAGCGGTTGCCGTTGCGTCGATCGGTTGCGCTGCCGCCGGATGCAACGCCGGCGATGAGGCTTGATCGAGCTGCAGGGCAACTTCGATAACCGGCTTGTTCGTCACGGAGCCTTCAGCAATACGGCCATGAACTTCAATGTGCCGGGCCCGCAACAGATTCTGCCGCGCGCCGCTACTAAAGCGGTCGATGACCGGATCGTCAAACACAAGTGACGCGCGCTGAGGTGCCGCCGGCGTCCCGCGGACGCTCGATTGTGCCAGCTTCCAGCTGGCAAGAAATTCCGGCTGCTTTCCGGTTTCGCCGACCGTCAGGGGCCCACGGAATTCGCTGATGATCAGGCCCGGCTGATACACCTGCGCCACGACGAGCAGGCTGTCGGCCTTAAGCTCTATCGGCGGCTCGTTGCTGCGAAAAACCGCGGAGGCTCGATCGCAGGTCACTTCGATGCGGAATGGAAAGCCGCCAACCCTCTGCGACCCACAATCGTAAATTCGCCCCGATTTTGCTTCGCGAGCCCGCCAGCCATCGATTGTCTGCTGCGCCCTGTCAGACGCGAATTTCCAGAAGCCCGTCCACCCGGCGATCACCGCCAGGACCACGAAGACCAGGATCACGTAGCGCCGCCCGGTACGGCGTCGGGATTGCAGGCTTGTTGTGCCGTCCATCGTCATCTGACTTCAAAACCCGGCGAATAAGGCCTTTCTGCGCCCGCCGCCTGCGGGTTGCAGGGGAACTGGCACCCTGTTACGCGGACGTCAGCAGCCGACTGTCCCCCGTTACGATGAAGACAGGCTCCGATCAAAGCAACGAGGACTTGTGGGTCTTCGCCTATGGGTCGCTGATGTGGCGGCCCGGGTTCGATTTTCTCGAACGGCGAAATGCGCGCCTGGTCGGCGCGCATCGTGCGCTTTGCGTCTATTCGTTTGTGCATCGCGGGACGCCGGCAAAGCCTGGACTGGTGTTCGGTCTTGACCGCGGAGGAAACTGCCGCGGCATTGCCTATCGGGTTGCAGCGCGCCGGCGGACGAAGACCCTCGAGTATCTGCGCGGCCGCGAACAGGTCACGCTCGTCTACCGTGAGGCGTGGCGCAGGGCCTGGCTCGATGATGATCCGCAACAGAGCGTGCATGCCCTATGTTACGTCGTCGACCGCGGACATCGTCAATACGCGGGACGGCTGAGCCTGCAGGAGCAACTTCATTTTGCGCGTCAGGGTCACGGCCGATCCGGCGCGTGCCGCGACTATGTGCTCGCGGCAACGAAGGAGCTGCAGGTCCTGGGTATTCGTGATCACGATCTTCAGGTCCTGGCCGCGCAGCTCAAGGGTATTCATGAATCGGCGGCTCGCTAGCCGCCGTTGCCCATTTTTGCCCGTCCCTCTGCAATCAGTCGCGCGGTCGCGGCTTCGATATCATTCTGCAGGCGGGCGAAGAAGGCATCCTTGTCGAGACCCGGTGCAATCGGGTCCAGGATTTCGGCAATAACGGTTCCGGGGAAGCGGCGAAGCGAGCGGCGCGGCCAGAACAGACCGGAATTGAGCGCGATCGGAACGCAAGGCACTCCTTCCGCCGTGTAAAGATGCGCGACGCCGAACTTGTAGCGCGGCTCGGCGCCCGCCGGGCGCCGCGTGCCTTCGGGAAAAATGATGAGCTGGCGATTGTCGGCGAGCTCGGCGCGCGCCCTTTCGATCATTGCGGCAAGGGCCTGCGAGCCGCCGCCGCGATCGACAGGCACCATCCGCCCTTTGATCGTGAGCCAGCCGAAAACGGGAATCCATTGCAGCTCGCGCTTAAGGATGAAGACGGGATTGTCGAGCAGCGGCAGCAACGCAAATGTTTCCCATGCGGATTGATGCTTTGAAGCGACGATGAGAGGGCCAGGCGGAAGCTTTTCGAGACCGCGAATCTCGCATTTGATTCCGGCGACCACGCGGAGCAGCACAAGATTGACGCGGCCCCACGATTTCGCGACCTCCACAATCGCGCGGTACGGCATGAAGAAAGTCGGCAGCGCGGCGATCAAAAACAGAAGCGTGTTCAGATAGAACAGCGCATTGAACGCGAGCGAGCGAAGAAAAATGATCACGGTCAGCCCTTCTATATTGCGCCGTCCACATCAAGGCGCATGCGAGCCTGAGCGAAAACATACTTCAGATATTCACCGAACAGCAGGCGGGCCGTGTCAAGGTTCGACCACCAAGGCTCGGCTTTCACTTTTTCCGATATGACGGGGAATGCGATGAGGGTGACGTCCGGCAATTGATGGTCGAGTTCGGCCATCGCGCGCGGCATGTGCCAGTTCGACGTCACAACGATGAGCGAATTGAAATTGTGCTGGCGAGCCCAACGTTTTGTTTCGAGTGCGTTGCCGAAGGTGTTGAGCGCAGAACGGTCCAGGTCGATGCAGCAGGTAAAATACTTCGAATAAAGCGGGGTGAGACGTGCGATTTCGCGCGCACTTGTGGCCCGGTACACCCCGGTGATCAGCAGCCGTTTGCCGTGTTCGGTGGCCAGCAATTCGATTGCGTCGGGAATGCGCGCGGCAGAGCCGGTGAGCACTACGATGCCGTCAGCCTTCCGATCGAGCGTTATCTCATCGCCGGCAATCTGGACAACGAACCAGCCGAAACCGCCTGCCAGCAGTAAAGCACCGGTAGCGCCGGCAGCCATCGTCAGGAATCCGATCCAGCGGGCGAAACCGGCAAACATGTCAGTCGATGGACTCCAGTGTGCTGTTGACCGTATGCCGCGAGGTCCAGGCGGTCACGATCGCAATCAACACCACCTGTCCGAGAACGGCCGCATAGCCTGCAAGGCCGATCGAGAACGATCCAAAGAGCGCCGATCCTTGGTCGCTGCCAACGAACCAATGGCTGATCATGGCCGCCGCCACGAACACAACGATAGCCGCGCCGCCGCCAATGGCGCCGCCCTGCAGCCCAAGCATCAGGAAATGATGCTGAAAATGCCGTGCGATGAAGCCGTTTTTCGCACCGACAAAATGCAGAACCTCAATGACCGCCTTGTTGGTCGCCATCGCGCCGCGCGTGGCAAAAGCCACCGACAAGACCATTGCGGCGAACATCAGGATCAGGATGCAGACACCTACCGCGATCGCGGTACCTGCCATCGCCCGCATGCGGTCGATCCAACCTCGGTGGTCATCGACGACTGCGCCCGGAACTTGATCCGCCAGCACGCGCCGAAGCTGTCCGAGATCAGGCGTCGCGTCTGCCGCAATCTTGATGACAATCAAACGCGGAACGGGCAATTCGCTAAGCGAAATTCCGCTGCCAAGCCAGGGCTCCAACAATTTCATCGATTCTTCTTTTGAGTACGGTCGTACCTCAGTCACGCCGGAAATCGCGCGCGCGATCGCGACCGCCCGGTTCACGCTGGTATCGAGGTCCCGTCCCGGCGCCGGCATTATCTGGATCGTCATCTCGCGCGCAATGTCGGATTGCCACTCGCCGGCGGCTTTCGTCACCAGAACCGCCGCCCCCGTCGTCAACGACACCAGAAAGGTCATGATCGCAACGACAGCCACGAGGGCGCGGCCGGAAATCGAGTTTCGCGGCACCAGCGGGGTCTCAAACCGCGGCAAGGGCTCGTTCGGCTCGCGCAGCTGCATTGTCAAATCGATGCGTGCGTCACTCATCGCGAGTCTCAGTCGTAAATATGCAACCGGCCGTCGTGCAGCACGAGGCGCTTGGCATCGTACTGATCCATCAGCCCGATGTCGTGCGTCGCGATGACAACCGATGTGCCTGACTTGTTCAGTTCTACAAACAGCCGCAGCAGACGCTGCGCCAGATTCGGGTCGACGTTGCCGGTCGGCTCGTCGGCCAGCAGCAATTGCGGCCGCGCGATCACGGCGCGCGCGATCGCCGCGCGCTGTTTTTCTCCGCCTGAAAGAACAGGCGGGAGCGCCCACATTCGCTCGCCGAGACCGACCCAGCTGAGCAGCTCGATGACCTCCTCCCGGTAACTTTCTTCCGGCCGGCCCATGACCCGCAGCGGCAACGAGACGTTTTCGTACGTCGTCATGTGGTCAAGCAGTCGAAAGTCCTGGAATACGATGCCGATGCGGCGCCGCAACGTCGCGACCGCATCTCGCGACAGTGTCGCGACGTCATGACCGAATTGAGTGATCAGGCCGCGGGTCGGCTTGAGCGACAGGAACAGCAGTCGCAACAGCGAGGTCTTGCCGGCGCCGGATGGCCCGGTCAGGAACTGGAACGAGTGAGGCTCGATGCGGAACGTGAGGTCGCGCAGGACCTCCGGGCCCAACCCGTAGCGCAAGCCGACGTTCTCAAATCGGACCACCCACCCCGCTCCGATAAAATTCCCCAAAAGGCCGGGCGAATCACGACCGTGCCGAGGTCCCAAGCATCCCGGAGGCCGTTCCGGGGCGCACGCGTTTTTACAGGATTATCGCGACACCGCCATAGCGGCCGCGGGGAATAAGGCGAAAAACCCCCGTTTATCGGGGCCTGGCATGGTTTCCGATCCATTAACGGACGGCTGGTACTTTGGCCATCCAATTACCATCGACGCCATGCTGATCGCCTGTCCGAACTGCTCAACCTCCTACATGATCGACCCGGCCTCGCTGGGCGAGGCCGGGCGAACCGTCCGCTGTGCACGATGCAAGACGACGTGGTTCGCATCCAAGGCCGAGATGGCGGGTGCCGGCACAGACGATGATCCGACCTCTTCCATCGGCGTGATACGCCCCGATCAGCGAATTCAGGACAGCGTCGAAGATACCACCGTCGAAGAGCAAGCAACCGTGGCAGCTGCGCAGGATGAAGAAGCAGCGCAGGCACCTGTCACTGTTACCGACGCACCACCGATCGCACCAGAAGAGCCATCAGCCGCATCTGAGGCGACGACGGAAGCTGACGAGATTGAAAATTTTGCCGCGCGCCGCAAGCGACTTCAGGCGCGACGCAAGAAAGAGCGGCGCTCGTCGCGATGGACTGCCCTTATTCTTGTCCTTTTCGCCTTCAATGTTGCGCTGGTTGGCGCCCGCAGCGAAGTTGTGAGGTTCTTTCCGCAGACTGCCTCGTTGTTCGCGGCGGTCGGCCTGCCGGTCAACCTGCGTCATCTGAAATTCGAGAATATGCGCATTTCGAAAGAAACGCAGGAAGGACTGTCGGCTCTGGTCATTGAAGGCAGCATTGTCAGCGTCGCCAGCAAGGCCACTGAGGTGCCACGCCTGCGCTTCGCTGCGCGCGACGCATCCGGACAGGAAATCTACACGTGGAACGCTCTGCCAAGCCGCAGCATTCTCGGGCCTGGAGAAAAACTTGATTTCCGCAGCCGGTTTGTCTCGCCGCCGCCAAACGCAACCGATGTGATGGTGCGCTTCTTCACGCCGCAGGATTCGGCGACCGCGGCGAAGTAACGCCAGTCGCACATCGCCGCGCGATCTGTGATCAGAAATCTTTTAGCAATCGCTCGATGTAGTCGAGCTCGAGCTGCGGGCGGAAACTCTCACCGAACCGCTTGCGCAACTCTTCCAGAATGCGTCGAGCCCGTTGCGCATCAATTTCACCCGGGACCTTGACGGTGAAGTCGTCGCTGTAATCGCCGCGCCGCATCGGCCTCCCGAGGGGATCCGTCTCCTGCTGAGCTCGCGATTGCCCGCGGCCCGGCCGTCCGTTTGGACCCGGGCCCATGCCTTGCTGCTGCATCGATTGCGCAAGACCCTTGGCGCCCTTTCGCATGGCCTCGAGGGCACGGCCCTGGCTGCCGACGGCGCCATCGGCGTCACCCTCACCGAGCTGACCTTCCGCCTCGCCCATGGCTTCGCCCGCATCGCCAAGTTCGCCCATCTCGTCGCCGCCCTCCCCTTGTTGTCCCTTTTGGCCTTGTTGGCCTTGCTGACCTTGCTGGCCAAGCCCGCGCTGGCGGAGTTGCTCCAGAAGCTTGTTGAGACGGTCACGCAACCCTTGCTGATCCTGGCGCAGGTCCCCCATCTGGTTCTGGCCCTGCTGACCGCGCTGGCGGTCGCGCCGATTTTCCTGGCCCTGCTTGAACGTCTTGTCGCGCAGCTGCTGTTGCTTGCGAATCATGTCGCCGAGTTCATCGAGGGCCGACATCATGTCGTCATCGTCGCCGTCGTCGCCCTGGGCGCCGGGGCGCGCCATCTGCAGGTTCTCGAGCATCGACTGCAGCTGCTCGAGCAGCTGACGCGCAGCGTCCTTGTTGCCCGAGCGCGCCAGATTCTCCAGCCGGTCCAGCATGCTCTTGAGGTCCTGCTGGCTCAGCATGCGCGTGTTGTTGCGATCGAGGGGACGCGTTAATTGCTGCGGATTCTTGCGCATTTCCTCGGCAAGCGCCTGCAGGAACTTGTCCATGGCGGCACGCAGCTGATCCATCAGCTTTTTGATTTCCTCATCGCTCGCGCCGCGCTCGAGCGCCTGCCGCAAGGCCTCCTGCGCCTGGCGCAGCGCCTGCTCGGCCTGTGACACGTTCCCGTCTTCGAGCTGGATCGCCATGTCCCACAGGCGCGCGACGACATCGCGCAGCGCATCGTCGCTCTTTGCATGATCGAGGTCGTGATAGATCGAACGCAGGCCAAGATAGACGCCTGCCTCCGGCGTAAAGCGCTCCGGAGCGATGGTGAGCGCATCGAGCGCGGTGAGCACGGTCGGTTTGCTCTCGGCGTCCAGCGCGAGGTTTCGGCGCTGCTCGATCAGCGCCCTTGCCAACGGCTTGACAAAGATGCGTTGCGGCAACTGCAGCTCGCGCGGCTCGCTGCGGCCTTCGTTGCCGGCCTCATCGCGAGCGATCAGCGTCAGAAGCACGTCGCTGCCAGCCCATGGATGCTCGGTTAGATCATGCGTCGTCTGCGCGGCGCCCGCGCGTGTCCGCTGTTGCGGCAAGACGAGCGCATAGTCGGGCGCGCTGAATAACGGGCGCGGCGGCTTGTCGGACGTCTGTTCTTCCTTGCGCGTGAAGGTGGCTTTCGCTTCGATCACGCCGTAGTCGTCCTCCACGCGATAGTCGAGCCGCAACGCACCACGGGCCTGTCGCTCCGGATCCCGGATCAGATCGATCGTCGGCGCGCGATCGGGAATGGCCGTAAAATTCCACACAAGATCGCTGCCGAGAACGCCATGCACCGCGGCCGAGCCGTCGCCTTTGATCACAAGCCTGCGCTCTTCGGTCCCGGCAGGCAAAGGTGCGCGTGCCTCGGCGGGCGCATCTTCGATTCCGCCTTTGCGGATAATCTCGAAATGCACTTTGCCGGTCGCTCGGATCACAAGCTGACTGCCGGATGGCACCGCGACCGGCGCCGCGTTCTGCGCCGTTTCACCCGGACGGAGGCCAGGCAGCATCACCGGCGGCCGACCGGTGTAGACCGGAGGCGTGATCCACGCATCGATCCGGAAATTTGCCGGTGCGACGACGCCGTGCCAGTCGAAGGCGGCGGCGACCCGCTTGAATCGCTCGCCGCTTGCAGCGAAGAACGTCGCCAACACCAAAATGGACACGAGCGCGCGCAACGCCATCGGATCGCGCAACGACAGCCGCGGCACCGGCCAGCCGGCTTTGATCTTGCGCGCGGACAGCAGCGCGCGCTCGACATGCGCCTGCCACAAAGCCTGCGTCACGGGATCGGTGCCGTTTGCTGCAATGTGATCGGAAACGGCAGTCGCCGGCCGGTGTATTTCGCCGCTGCGGCGATCGAGACGCCTCAGCCCGTCGTTGACGCTCGGCAGCCGCAGGATCGCCAGCGGCACCGCCGCCGCGATCAACAGCAGGCCGAAAATGATCAGGCCGATTGCACGCGCGAGCGGCGGCAACATCAGCCAAAGGCCGGCCCAGGAGAATGCCAGGAAAAGTCCGAGGACAATCGTAATGGAGGCGAGCGCCGGCCACAGCCGTTCCCACAGCAGGCTGCCGCGCGCCCGACGCAATGCACGCGCAAGCAGAAGCCGCGTCGGCTGTTGATCGTGTGGCTTCTCGTTAATCTCGTCCAAAAGCCGCTCCGCCGCTGTGGCTCAGGAGAATCTCTACTACCGTCCAGAGTAACATGCGCCGAACCGGGGGACCACGCGCCTATTTATGCGCTCAAAGCCAATCCGGCATGCGATCGAGCGCAATTAATTGGTCAACTTCAAGGCGCGGTCGCACGACCGCCCATTTTGCGCCGTTGACCAACACTTCCGGCACCAAAGCGCGTGTATTGTAGGTACCGGCCTGCACCGCGCCGTAAGCGCCCGCCGACATCACCGCCAACAGGGCGCCACTTGCCGGTTCCACCATGTCGCGGTTAACGGCGAGAAAATCGCCGCTTTCACACACGGGCCCAACGACATCGGCACGCACCCGCTTTGCTGAGCTGGCCGGCTGCGCAACCGGCCGGATCTCATGATGTGCGTCATATAACGTGGGTCGGATGAGATCGTTCATCGCTGCATCGACGACAACAAAATTCCTGGCTTCGCCATGCTTCACGAACAGCACCCGCGTCACCAATATTCCGGCGTTGCCGATGAGCAGGCGGCCAGGCTCGAAAATAAGCCGGCAATCGAGATCGCGCGTCGCGCGCTTGACCACCTTGGCATAGTCGTCGGGATGCGGTGGCGGCTCATTATCATCGCGGTACGGGATCCCGAGGCCGCCACCGAGATCGATATGCGAAATGGTGTGACCGTCGGCGCGCAACATGCCCACGAACTCGGCGAGCAGCGCGAAGGCGCTGTCGAACGGATCGAGGTTGGTGATCTGGCTGCCGATGTGCATATCGACGCCGGCGACCTTGAGGCCCTTGAGCTTCGCAGCGCGGGCATAGATTTCGCGCGCGCGGCTGATCGGGATGCCGAACTTGTTTTCGGCCTTTCCGGTCGCGATCTTGTGATGCGTCTTCGCATCGATGTCGGGATTGACGCGTACCGAGATGTTGGCGGTGCGCCCTTTCGACGCCGAGATCGATGACAGAAGCTCGAGCTCGGCCTCGGATTCAATGTTCACGCAGAGAATGCCTTCTTCGACTGCGAGCGCGAGCTCGGCCGCGGTCTTTCCGATACCGGAGAACATGATCTTGTCAGCGGGAATTCCCGCAAGTCGCGCGCGCTTGAGCTCACCGCCCGATACGACGTCGGCACCCGCGCCGAGCCTGGCGAGCGTCCGCACCACGGCCTGATTGGAATTCGCCTTCATGGCATAACAAACAAGCGCAGGTACGTCGGCGAAAGCGCCCGCAAAGATTTGGTAGTGGCGCGCCAGCGTTGCGGTCGAATAGCAATAGAACGGAGTTCCGACCGCGCTTGCGAGCGCGTCCAGATTCACCTGCTCGGCGTGCAGGACGCCGTCGCGGTAAGCGAAGTGGTGCATCGCGCGCTCAGTTGAGTAAAACGTCGAGAGGAATTCGTTTGTCTCGCATGCCGGGTGCAATTGGTCTTCCATCGGGACCAATCGGGCCCCTGTTCACCTGTGCACCTGCCGGTGGCTCCTGACCTCCCGGCACAGCCTGTTCGCCCGTGACCGACGCGCTCGGCGGCGGATCGAGCGGTCCTTTGCGCCCGCACGCAGCCAAAGCAAACGAAGTCGCCAGTGCGCCAATCAGGGCGAGGCGGAGAAATGGACGGCGATCACGGCTCAAGACAGGCGCTCCTTGCATGGAGGAACGATAGCAAAACAAACAAACAAGGCGAAGTCAGGATTTTTCCTTTTCCAGCTTGCGCAGCCATTTCTTCGCCTGAGACCTGACATTTTTCGGCGCGGTGCCGCCAAAGCTGGTTCGGCTTTTCACGGAGCGATCGACGGAGAGAACGGTGAACACGTCCTCGCCAATTCGCGGCTCGATCTCCCGCATGGCGGCAACAGGCAGCCGGTGCAAAGGCAAATTCGCCTCGGCGGCCTTGGCGACGATCCGGCCGGTCAGGTGATGCGCCTCGCGGAACGGAATCTTCAAGGTCCGCACCAACCAGTCGGCGAGATCGGTCGCAGTTGCATAGCCCTCGCCTGCCGCCTTTTTCATGCGGGAGGCATCGGGCACGAGATCTGCGACCATGCCAGTCATTGCCGCGATCGATAGCACCAAGGCAGCGAGCGCATCCATGGCGCCTTCTTTGTCTTCCTGCATATCCTTCGCATAGGCGAGCGGTAGCCCCTTCATCACAATCAGCAAGGCGCTGAGCGCACCGATTACGCGTCCGGCCTTGGCCCGTACCAGTTCGGCGGCGTCCGGATTGCGCTTCTGCGGCATAATTGAGGAGCCGGTCGTGAATTTGTCCGACAGCTTGACCAGCGCCGTGAGCGGCGAGGTCCAGATGACAATTTCTTCCGCAAGCCGCGACAAATGCACGGCCGCGATCGAAGCCGCTGCCAGCGTCTCCATCGCAAAGTCGCGCGCGGAGACCGCATCGAGGGAGTTCGCCATCGGCCGGTCGAAGCCGAGTGCCTTGGCGGTCATGTCACGATCGAGAGGAAACGACGTGCCCGCAAGTGCGGCGGCGCCGAGCGGAGATTCATTCAGCCTTTTGCGCGCATCGGCAAACCGGCCGCGATCGCGCGCAGCCATTTCGACATAGGCAAGCAGGTGATGGCCGAACGTTACCGGCTGCGCCGTCTGCATATGAGTCAGTCCGGGCATGACGGTGCCCGCGTGATCGTGCGCTTTTTCGGCGAGCGTGCGCTGATAGAGCGCGAGCGCAGCATCGATCGCGTCGATCGTGTCGCGCATCCAGAGCCGGAAATCGGTCGCAACCTGATCGTTGCGCGAGCGCGCCGTATGCAGCCGTCCCGCCGCCTCGCCGACCAATTCAGACAGGCGGCCTTCCACGTTCATATGGATGTCTTCGAGCGCGCGCTTGAAGGAGAACTTGCCTGCCTCGATCTCTGACAGAATCGTGTCTAGACCGTGAGCAATCTTTTTCGCATCGTCGGCCGCAATGATGCCTTGCTTGGCCAGCATGTCGGCATGGGCCTTGGACGCGGCGATGTCCTGGCGGTACAGATGCCGGTCGAAGTCGATAGAGGCGTTTATTTCCTCCATGATGGCGCCGGGGCCAGACGAGAACCGCCCACCCCACATTTTGTTGCTCATGGCATATCTACCAAGCCGCTCATGACCGAAACCCAATCTCGCTTCGCCAAAAAGCGCCTCGCCATGGTTCTGGCGGGTGGAATCGCCGGCGTCGTCGTTGGGCTGGCGGGGGTATACGGGGTTTCGACCCTGACACGCAATGTGGGCGGCGACGCGGCCTGCCGCCCGGCTGTCGAACTGGCCACGAAAATAGCGCCTTTTGCGCATGGCGAGGTGGCGGCCGTTAACGTTGCCAAGAGTCCGTTAAGGGTGCCCGATCTTTCTTTTCAGGATGCCACCGGCAAGCCGCTCACGCTCGAACACTGGCGTGGTCGGACGGTCCTGCTCAACCTGTGGGCCACCTGGTGCGTGCCTTGCCGCAAGGAGATGCCCGCCCTCGATGCCCTGCAGCAGCGCCTCGGCGGCCCGGCATTTGAGGTCGTGACGGTCAATATCGACACGCGCGATCCTGACAAGCCGAAGGCCTGGCTCAAGGAGGTCGGAGTCGAGAAACTCGCCTATTTCGCCGACCCGAGCGCACGCGCATTTCAAGACCTCAAGGCAATCGGGCGCGCCTTTGGAATGCCGACCACTTTGCTGATCGATCCCAAGGGATGCGAGATCGCGACCATCGCCGGCCCTGCCGAGTGGGCGAGCGACGACGCCATCAAGCTGATCAATGCGGCGCTCGAACGATAGCGTGATTACGCGCTGATGTTCAGATTGCGGCCGACGCCTTCGGCGACGTTTGCGAGGCTCTGCAGGTTCTTCTGGGCGGCATCGAGCACCTGGACGATCGCGGATGCATTATCGGCGTTCATGCGCAGCATCTTGGCCGCAACAGCCATCTGCACATCGGCCATTTGAGAGCCAACCAAGGCGGTGGCGATTGATACTGGATCCATCCCGGTACCGTTTCTACGGCAGGTTTATCAACGAAATGTAAATGCGACAGGCGAGGCCTTGACACTTTTGCCGGCGGTTCTATACTTAACCAAATGGTTTACTATTCAAGACCGAACCTCGATCGAACTTTCGCCGCGCTCGCCGATCCGACGCGGCGCGCTTTGCTCGCCCGTCTGAGCGAAAAGGAAAACGTTTCGGTCAGCGAACTGGCGAAACCGTTTTCCATGTCGCTTCCGGCGATCATGAAGCACCTCGACGTGCTGTCAGATGCAGGACTCCTCGGACGCGAGAAGAACGGCCGTATCGTCAGCTGCCGCCTGCGCGCGGAACCGATGCGCGACGCCAATGATTGGCTTAACCGCTACCAGAAATTCTGGACCGAGCGGTTCGATCGCCTTGCTGCTTTCCTGGAGGAAGACAAATGGCCACCGTCACAACCAAACCCAGCCTCACCATCAAGCGCCGGTTCAACGCGCCGCCGGCGAAAGTCTTCGCGGCATGGACCGACCCGGAAAAGCTGAAGCACTGGATGGGCGGTCGCGAAATCGGTCAGGTTACCGCCCAGGCTGACGCACGTGTCGGCGGCCGGTTCCACATCATGATGCTGAAGTCCGGCGACGGCGAACAACACGACGTCAGCGGCGTTTATCGTGAGGTGATCCCGAACGAGAAACTGGTGTTCACCTGGGCGTGGAAGAGTACGCCTGAACGTGAATCGATCGTGACGATCACGTTCAAGGCCGATAACGGCGGCACACTGATGACCTTCGTCCACGAGCAATTCTTCGACGAAGACGCGCGCGATCGCCACCAGTACGGCTGGAACACTTCGTTCGAGAAGCTGGAAAAGTATCTCGCTGCTTAGTGAGAGGAGTAGACGATGCCACACCAATGGTCACACGGACACTTCTACTGGAACGAGCTGATGACGCGGAATGCCGAGCGCGACAAGAAATTCTACGGCACGACGGTTGGCTGGACCTTCGAGGCGATGCCGATGCCTGACGGCACCTATTGGGTCGCCAAGATGGGCGACCAATATGTCGGCGGCCTGTTTCCGCTCACCAGTCCCCAGTTCGACGGCGTTCCTGAAAGCTGGATGTCTTACCTCGCGGTCGACGATGTCGACGCGCGGGTGAAAAAGGCACAGGCCGCAGGCGCAACATTGATGCGGCCGATCTTCGACATACCCAATGTCGGCCGCATCGCCATCCTCAGGGAGCCGGGGGGCGCCGGAATCGGCTGGATGACACCGCCGAAAATGTAGCGGGAGCAGAATATGCAGCACAAGATCGTATCGCAGGACGAATGGCGCAAAGCACGCAAGGCGCTGCTCGCGAAGGAAAAGGAATTCACCAAGGCGCGCGACGCCTTGAGCATCACGCGCCGTGAACTTCCGTGGACGCGAGTTGAGAAGAACTACGTCTTTGACGGCCCAAATGGAAAAGAAACGCTCTCAGACCTGTTCGCCGGCAAGAGCCAGCTGATGGTCTATCACTTCATGCTCGGGCCGGGCTGGGTGCAAGGCTGCCCGAGCTGCTCGTTCCTGGCCGATCATTTCGACGGCGCCGTGATCCATCTTGCGCAGCGCGACGTATCGCTGGTCGTTGTCTCGCGCGCGCCGCTTACCGAGATCGAAGCCTACAAGAAGCGCATGGGCTGGAAATTCAAATGGGTGTCGTCGTTCGGCAACGACTTCAACCCCGATTTCCACGTTTCATTCACCAAAGACGAAATGGCCCGAGATGCCGAGTACAACTATAGAGTCGACAAAATCCCCAGTGAGGAATTGCCTGGCCTGAGCGCTTTCATCCGGGACGAGAACGACAAAGTTTTCCACACTTATTCGTCCTACGCGCGCGGGCTCGACACGCTCGTGGGTACGTACAACTTCCTCGACATGGCGCCGAAGGGCCGCGACGAGGACGCTCTGCCCTGGACGATGGCCTGGGTGCGTCGGCACGACGAATACGAAGACAAGTCGAAAGGCGTCAGGTGCTGCGCGTCGTAGTCAGCGCGTCGGAACCGGCTTCTCGCCGCGGTAGTCGTAGAAACCACGTTGCGTCTTGCGGCCGAGCCAGCCCGCCTCGACATATTTCACGAGCAACGGGCACGGCCGATATTTCGAGTCGGCGAGCCCTTCGTAAAGCACCTGCATCACCGACAGACAGGTATCGAGCCCGATGAAATCGGCGAGCTCAAGCGGGCCCATCGGATGGTGGGCGCCAAGCCGCATGGCGGTGTCGATCGACTCGACGTTCCCGACGCCCTCATAGAGCGTGTAGATCGCCTCGTTGATCATCGGCAGCAGGATGCGATTCACGATGAAAGCGGGGAAATCCTCCGACACCGCGATGGTCTTGCCGAGCTTGGTGACAAAGGCCTTGCTCGCCTCGAACGTCGCATCGTCGGTCGCGATGCCGCGGATGAGCTCGACGAGCTCCATTAAAGGCACCGGATTCATAAAATGAATCCCGATGAAGCGCTCCGGACGGTCGGTTGAGGACGCGAGCCGCGTGATCGAGATCGATGAGGTGTTGGTTGCGAGAATCGCGTCGGACTTCAACGACGAGCAAAGCTCGCCGAAGATCTTGCGCTTGACGTCTTCCTTTTCGGTTGCGGTTTCGATGACCAGATCGCAACTCGAGAATGCGTCATATTTCTCCGCCGGCTTGATACGTGCGAGCGCGTTCTTGCGGTCGTCCTCACTGATCGCCTTTTTGGTGACCTGCCGAGCCATGTTGCCGTTGATGGTCGCCATGCCAGCCTTGATGCGATCCGCTTCCAGATCATTGAGAAGGACGGAATAGCCGGCGAGCGCGCACACATGCGCTATTCCGTTGCCCATCTGGCCGGCGCCGATTACCCCGATACTCTGAATCTTGACCATATCTCTGTCCGATCGATGCGAAGTTCCGGCTCCCGGCCTTGAATTCGGAAACTCTCGCGTTTCATTTCACTTTTACGACGTAGGACCGCACGATGCCATCGGCGGAACAACAAAACTAGAACGTAGTCAACGCTTGACCTTGTCGAGTTCCGCCGCCAGCTCCGGCAACGCCTGGTACAAATCCGCCACCAGGCCGTAGTCGGCGACCTGGAAGATCGGCGCCTCCTCGTCCTTATTGATAGCAACAATCACTTTGGAGTCTTTCATCCCGGCAAGATGCTGAATTGCGCCGGAAATTCCGACCGCGATGTAGAGCTCGGGCGCCACAACTTTGCCGGTTTGCCCGACCTGCCAGTCGTTTGGCGCATAGCCGGCATCAACCGCAGCCCGCGAGGCGCCGACCGCGGCGCCCAGCTTGTCGGCGACAGGTTCGATATATTTGGTGAAGTTTTCCCGGCTTTGCATGGCGCGGCCCCCGGAAATGATGATTTTGGCCGACGTCAGTTCAGGCCGGTCCGACTTCGACAATTGCTCTCCCGAAAAAGTCGAGAGACCTGGGTCTGCGGCCGCGCCAGCGTTTTCAATGCTCGCAGAACCCCCGGCGCCCGCCGCCTGAAACGTCGACGTGCGCACGGTGATGACTTTTTTCGCGTCGGACGACTTCACCGTCTGAATTGCGTTGCCGGCATAGATCGGCCGCTCGAAGGTATCAGGGGAAACCACTTTCGTGATGTCCGAAATCTGCATCACGTCGAGCAGCGCGGCGACGCGCGGCATGATGTTCTTTCCGGTCGTTGTCGCGGGCGACACGATGGCGTCGTAGCTGTTGGCAAGCGACACGATCAGCGCAGCAACCGGCTCGGCGAGCTGATGCTCATAAGGCGCGGCGTCCGCCACCAGCACTTTCTTGACGCCGTCGAGTTTTGACGCCGCCTCCGCCGCCGCCTTGCAATCCTTGCCGGCGACGAGCACGTGGACGTCGCCGCCGATAGCCTTGGCTGCGGTGAGTGCCTTGTTGGTTGCGTCTTTGAGCGTTTTGTTGTCGTGCTCGGCGACAAGAAGCGTGGTCATCTAGAGTACCCCCGCCTCGTCCTTGAGCTTTGCGACGAGGTCGGCAACCGAAGCAACCTTCACGCCCGACTTGCGGCCCGGCGGTTCGCTCGTCTTGACCACCTGAAGCCGCGGCTTGATGTCGATGCCATAGGCATCCGGCGCCTTTTCGTCGATCGGCTTCTTCTTTGCCTTCATGATGTTCGGCAGCGAGGCGTAACGCGGCTCGTTCAGCCGCAGATCGGTCGTGATGATCGCCGGCATTTTCAGCTTCACCGTCTGCAGGCCGCCATCGACCTCGCGGGTCACGCTGATGGCATCGCCCTCGATCGCAAGCTTGGACGCGAACGTGCCCTGCGCCCAGTTCAGCAGCGCCGCCAGCATCTGCCCCGTCTGATTGCTGTCATCATCGATCGCCTGCTTGCCCATAATGACCAGGCCGGGCTTTTCCGCGTCCACAATGGCCTTGAGCAGCTTTGCAACCGCCAGCGGCTCCACGACGGCATCGGTCTTCACCAGGATTCCGCGGTCTGCGCCCATCGCAAGCGCGGTGCGAATGGTTTCCGATGCCTGCGCCGGGCCAATCGATACCGCGATGATCTCGGTCGCCTTGCCGGCCTCCTTCAAACGAATTGCTTCTTCGACGGCGATCTCGTCGAAGGGATTCATCGACATCTTGATGTTGGCGAGCTCGACGCCGGAGCCATCCGGCTTGACGCGAATTTTGACGTTGAAATCAACCACCCGTTTCACGGGCACCAGAATTTTCATAATTCCCCATCCCGGGCGGGCACTGGAACAAGCGGGCGGAAGCTAAAGGCCGTGCCGTCGGGCTGTCAACGTTTGTGCTGCGGCGCAGTAAAACTAGCGGTTCTGGCCGGGCGCCCACAATATATCGGCGGCACCCTTGTTATTGGCATAGCGCCCGGCGACGAACAGATAGTCCGACAACCGGTTGACATACTTCAACGACGGCTCCGACACACCCTCGCCCGGCTTGTCCTTCAGCTCGACCATGATGCGTTCGGCACGGCGGCAAACTGTGCGCGCAAGGTGCAGATAGGCCGAGGCGGGGCTGCCGCCGGGCAGTATGAACGACTTTAGTGGCGCGAGCTCGGCATTGAGCCGGTCTATCTCACCCTCGAGCCAAGCGACTTGCGCATCGGTCACCGTGAGCCGGGCGCCGCCGGGCCCCTTCTCGGCGAGACAGAGATCGGCCTCGACATCAAAAAGATCGTTCTGGATGCGGCCGAGCGAAGCATCGAGCGCCTTATCGCCGGCGACATGCAAGCGGACCAGGCCGACCACGGCATTGACCTCGTCGACAGTGCCATAGGCCTCGACCCGCAAATCGTATTTCTTGCGCCGGGCGCCGGTGCCGAGCGAGGTCGTCCCGTCGTCGCCGGTCCTTGTATAAATGCGGTTGAGCACAACCATATCGATCTCGCGGAGCCTTTCTCCCAGCCGCAGATTCGGGGTAGGCTTATCTTAGCCTTTTTCTCAAGAAGGGGTGATGCTCATGCGTGTACTGACGATTGCGATTGTAGCCGCCTTCCTGGCCCTGCCGGCCACCGCGCCTGCGCAGGCTTGCGGAGCAGGCATGCATTCCGCCAAAGCCGCCACGGCCGATTATTCCGCGGCCAAAAAGAAGTCCAAAAAGCAGAAGAAAGAAAAAGAGGAGTATATGCGCGCCGCTCCAATGAAGTGAGCGCCCGCTCCGTATCTTCTCCGACTAACGGCCGAGGACCCAGATCGTCGCCATGATCACAATGATGGCGACGAACTGAAGCAGCACGCGCAGCCGCATCAGCTTTTGCGAGCGGTTGGGCGAGCCGCCGCGCATCATATTGATCAGGCCAAGCAGCAGCACGATCGCCACCGCCACGATGGCTGCCGGCACGAGATAGTGAGACATAAAACTCGACATGGCTCGCGCCTTCTAACATCCGCGCCCTGATCCGGCCATGAGCCGTAAGTTTGGACTCGCCTATAGGTTGTATATCCACTAACGTCCCCAATAAATTGAGTGGGTCGGGTGGTGCATGAGGACTGGCGTTGCGGGCGCCGCGAGCGCTCGCTCATTGGAAGCCTGCGGTGACGACTCTGGTTCCTCATCACAGCTCTTGAAATTCCGGCAGCAAGAATTCGCTGTGCGCGCCCAGCGGCGCGCATTCGCACTCAGCGCGAGCATAGAAGACGTGCTTGTCGCCGCCGCCGATCGTGCTTCGGAGCGCCTCAAGCGTGAACGGCCGGAATTTTCAGCGGCGACGCTCAATAAACTTGCTTACTGTATCCCGTTGCTCTTTGGCGTCGGGGCACCGGCCGCATTGCTCACCTCGGTGAGCACAATCATGCTTTGCGCGCTCGCGGTGCTTCCGGCAGCCTTCCGGATTCTGGTTGTCGTGTCGCCGACCCAGGGGCCGCGTCGCGCCTCTTCCGCAATCGCGCACGAAGCATTGCCCATTTACACCGTCATCGCTCCTCTTCATCGCGAGGCGCGCGTAGTGGACCAATTGCTGTCAGCTATCGAACAGCTCGACTATCCAGCCGAGAAACTCGACGTGATCGTTATCGTCGAGGCTGACGAACCGGCAACACACGCCGCAATCACGCGACGCAAACACCGTCTCCCGCTCACGGTGGTTCCGACACCACCCGCTGGGCCACGCACGAAACCCAAAGCGCTCAATATTGCGCTGGAGCTCGCGCGCGGTTCATTCGTCGCGATCTACGATGCGGAGGACCGGCCAGAATCACAACAGCTTCGTCGTGCGCTGGAAACATTTCGATCCGCCGGAGATAACCTTGCATGCGTGCAGGCACCGCTCTGCATCGACACCGACACGACTTGGCTTGCCCGCTATTTTACCGCCGAATATGCCGGCCACTTCGATGTCTTTCTTCCAAAGCTTGCCGGGTTCGGCTTGCCGCTGCCACTTGGCGGCTCCTCCAACCATTTCCGGACCGCGGCTCTGCGTGAGGCGGGCGGCTGGGACCCCTACAACGTCACCGAGGACGCCGACCTCGGCATGCGTCTTGCGCGCCTCGGCTACCGATGCGGAGTGATCGAGTCCACGACCTTTGAAGAGGCACCCGCGACGGCCCGGCGCTGGCTTGGCCAGCGGTCGCGCTGGCTCAAAGGCTGGATGCAGACCTTCCTCGTCCATATGCGCCAACCGCAAAGGCTGTTTCACGAACTTGGCCCGGGCGGTTTTGCGACCTTTTTACTTGTGGTCGGCGGCAATGCTTTTGTCGCATTGGTGCACCCGATCTTCGTCGTTGGACTCTGTTGGAGCGTAGCCTTTGGCGCCAAAGGCTCGATCGACGCCGGTCTGTGCGGCATATCGGTTATAGCCGGCTACTGGCCGTCAGTAGCCTTCGCCTGGCGCGGATTGTCCTTCCGTGGCGTGCCGGACAAGCTCCGCATTCTGGCGTGGACACCCTTGCACTGGCTATTGCTGTCGGGGGCAGCGTGGTGGGCGGCGATCGAATTGACCCATGCCCCTTTCCGCTGGAACAAGACCGAACACGGTGTCGACCGGCCGCCGAGCGGCGCGTCCACGCTTGTCGAGCTGAGCCGGCGCGTCGCCGACCTGCAAAGGCGCGGCGAGCTCCCGCAAATATGGATTGACGCTACATATAACGTCGCAGGTCGGCGGCGGCTTCCTCGGGCTTCCGCTTGAGGCTGAACGGCGCAACGAAACGACCCTGCTTGTCCATAAGATAGACAAGCGCAGTGTGATCCATGCTGTAGTCGCCGCTCTGCGTCGGAACCTTCTTGGCGTACACGCGATACGACTTTTCCGCCGCATCGATGGCAGCCCGGTCGCCTGTCGCGCCGCGCAGATGCGGATTGAAGCTCGACAGATAGTCTTTCATCACGGCAGGGGTGTCGCGTTCGGGATCGACGGTGATGAAAAGGGCACCCGTGCCATCCGCGTCCTCGCCGAGCGCGCGCAGAACCTCGGACACGTCAAAAAGTGTGGTCGGGCAAATGTCGGGGCAATGCGTATAGCCGAAGAATACCAGGTGCGGCTTTCCCTTCAGGTCCGCATCCGTGATCGGGTCTCCGTTCTGGTCGACGAGCTTGAACGCTCCGCCGATCGCAGAGGCGGCCGGACCGCCTCCGCCAAAGTTCCCGGTGGCGTAGAGGAACACTCCGGAAAAAATCACCAGGCCGGTCAGAAAGGCGGAAAAAATCAGGACAATCTGCGACGTTCGTGCCGTCATCGGCTCTCAACTTGCATCAGAAGCATGCGACCCAGCCGGCACGCACCATTTCGAAGAACACGGTGGTACCGTAGTAGGCCCAAAGGCCCAGCGCCGCGGCAACCAGTGCCCCGCCGACAACTGCCACCAGCAAGAATGGCCGCGACAAAGGAGTGTTGGATACGATCGCCGGCATCCCCGCCTCCAGCTCGAGTTCCTTCACATAGGCTCGCCGGACACCCAAGGCAATGCAACTTCGCGGCTGTTTTCCGCAGTTAACTATCTTACTGCCTGCAAAATATCGCCGATAACGCGGCCGTCCGTCGCAACGTTGACTCCGTAGGTTAAAGCCGCGATCAATGATAGACTTTCTTGAATATGGATTCTTACCCCCGAATGGAGAACTTGATGCGCAACGCTTTGGCGATCGCCTTGGCGATCTCAATGTCGGCGGCTGTTACCGCCTTCGCCCAGACTGCGCCCGCCCCGGCTCCGGCCCCAGCGGCGGCACCGCCCTCTTCCCCTGCGCCGGCAAAATCAACCTGTAATAACCCGAACGCACTCGGCGTCGCACGCGTGGTTGAAATCGATACCACCGGCGGCCCCGGTTTCGGCTTTGAGCACTTCAAGGCCTACGACTTCCTGCGCGACAAAGAAGTCGTCCTTACTTTCGACGACGGTCCGTGGCCAGGGCATACGCCGGCCGTGCTGAAGGCGCTCGCCGATCAATGCACCAAGGCCATCTTTTTCCCGATCGGAAAGCACGCCGGGTGGCATCCTGAAATCATGAAACAAGTAGCGGCTGCTGGTCATGCCGTTGGATCGCACACCTGGTCGCACAAGGATCTATCCAAGCTGAGCCAGCAGGAAGGGATCGACGAAATCGAGAAGGGCATCGCGGGAATCAGCATCGCCCTTGGCAACAAGCCGATCGCTCCATTCTTCCGTTTCCCCGCCCTGCGGCACCCGCCTGAGCTGTTGAAGTATGTCGGCGAGCGCAATCTCGGCGTCTTTTCCACCGACATGGATTCGTTCGACTTCAAGATGCGCAAGCCCGACCAGGTCGTCAATTCAGTGATGAAGAAGCTCGAGAAGCACGGCAAAGGCATCATCCTGATGCACGACTTCCAGCAGGCGACAGCCCATGCGGCGCCGGAATTGCTGAAAAGGCTGAAGGACGGCGGCTACAAAGTCGTGCAGGTTGTCGGCAGGACGCCCGTCGAGCCGAAGAAAGAATACGTCGACATGGTGCTCAAGGAGATCGGCGGCGGAATGGAAACCGCGCGCCCCATGTCCAGCGTCATCAAGGATATCAGCAACTAGCGAAACAAAGCTGGTTTCCGGCCGGTCGCGCTAATGCGCGGCCGGCCTTTTTTGTCGCATGCGCCAGGGTCCCCCGCGCTGTGCTAACCTGACGGTGACCGAATTGGCCGGTTCAGGGGGGTCACATATGAACGTATTGTTCGTCGCCTTTGGCGCACTGATTACAATATGGGTTTTGGTCCTGCTCGGATCGCCCTTCTTCGGGCCAAAGGACCACTAGCGGGTCCTGTTCACGGCACGGCACGGCCCGAGAACGCCGTAAAGATCGATGACGCAGTGGTTGCGTGGTCATAGGCAATCCGTGTCGCCACCATGAAAAGCGTCGTTGCCAACACCAGCCGAAGCGCGCGCTCAGGGATACGGATTGCGAAATAGCTGCCGACGAAAATGCCCGGCAGCGAGCCCGCGAGCAGCGAGCCAATAATCGCCCAGTTGACCGATCCTATCACCCAGTGTCCGAGGCCGGCGACCAGCGTCAGCGGAACGGCGTGAGCGATGTCGGAGCCGACGATCTTCGCGATTGGCAATTGAGGATAGAGCATCAGCAGCGCGATGACACCCATGGCACCGGCGCCGACTGAGGAAATCGATACAAGGCAACCAAGCACGGCGCCGACAATGATCGTATTTGTAAATGTCTTTTGGGGGTCGAGCTCGGGGAAACGCGCGCGATAGGCCGCCACGATCGAGCCCCCGAAGACGAGCACGAAGGCGGTCAGAAACAGTGCGACGCTGAGCACGAGCGTGATCAGATTGCGTGCCGCCTCGCCGCTGAGATTGAAATGCGACAGGGCCGCCAAAGTGAGGATGGTTGCCGGAACGCTGCCGGTCGCGAGCCGGCCAACCACACGCCAGTCGATACTGCGGGCAAAGCCATGCACGAGGCTGCCGCCGGTCTTGGTGGCCGCTGCATAAAGCAGGTCGGTTCCGACCGCGGTCGCGGGATGCACACCGAACAGCATGATCAGGATCGGCGTCATCAGCGCGCCGCCGCCAACACCCGTCATGCCAACCAGGAGGCCGACGGCGAAGCCCGACAGCGAGTACAGCGGATCAATCATCGGAATGACCTCGTCGCGACAGGCTTGCCGCCAATCTAAGCATGGCTAGGCTCAGCAGTCATCGTGACGAAATGGTGGAACGCCCGCCCCTGCATGGCCGTTCCGCACAATTTTCTGAAAGGTGCGATATGGCACCGCAACCAAAAAATACCTATTTCGTTCGGTAGAAGGCCCATACTCGAGACGAGCCCGCGAATCATCCACTGGAACGGCCCACGTGCCCGATATCGTCACGCTCACGATCAATCCCGCCATCGACATTTTCGTCAATGTCGACCGCGTCGAGCCGACGGGGAAAATGCGCTGTTCGGCACCAAAACGTGACCCGGGCGGCGGCGGTATCAACGTAGCCCGTGTCGCGCATCGACTCGGCGGCCGCGTGACCGCAATTTTCCCGACAGGCGGCGCTATCGGAAAGCTCCTGCATCGCCTGGTCGATCGCGAAGGCATCGACAGCATCGTAACGCCGTCGCACGTCGAAACGCGGGAGAATTTCACGGCTTATGAGGAATCGACCGGCGAGCAATATCGTTTTGTCCTGCCCGGATCGACGCTGCACCGCGCCGAATGGGAAACGGTTCTCGAGAAGCTGACGACGCTCCCGCAGCGGCCGAAATTCGTCGTCGCGAGCGGCAGCGTTCCACCCGGCGTCCCCGACGACTTCTTCGCGCGCGTCGCCCGCCACGCCAAAGCGTTGGGTGCGCAATGCGTCATCGATACGTCGGGACTTGCGCTGAAAGCAGCGCTGGCTGAGGGGGTTTCGCTGATCAAGCCCAACCTGGTCGAACTCTCGGACCTCGTCGGCACCTCACTCGGCAACGACGACGCGCGGCTGCGCGCGTGCCGCAAGCTGATCGAGGATGGACGCGTGAAGATCGTGGCGCTGACACTCGGAGAAGATGGCGCGCTGCTGGTGACTGCAAATCAGGCCTTCCGCGCCGAGCCGATGAAGATTGAGCCAGTCAGCACGGTTGGCGCCGGCGACAGTTTTGTCGGCGGCCTGGTCGCTGCGCTCGCGTCCGGAGGGTCGTTACAGCAAGCGTTTCGGATTGCTGTCGCTGCGGCATCCGCCGCTGTGTTGTCGCCGGGCACCGAACTCTGCCGCGAAGAAGACGTGCAGCGGCTCCTGCCTCAGGTCAAGATCAGCGAGCTTGCGCGCGCACACGCCTGAACGGCGCGTCTTGCGAAGATCTGGGCCTAGCGGCGCGGCTTGGCCGTCGCCGGCACCCGCATCTCATCCTGCATTGCCTCGAGCATGCCCATCCAGACGATCAGCGGAAAATAGAATAACAGCGGCATTTTTTGTATCTCGCGTTACGGTTCAGGGAAGCAACGCGAACGGCCGCGCCGTGGTTCCTTTTCATTTCCGGAACCGGATTTCAGATCACATAAAGGCGATCCGGCAACTTGCCGCGACTGTCACGGGTTGGGGGAAAGTGCTGCGCGAGCTCTTTTCCGCACAATGCGATCGCAGCGATGAACCCGTCGGCAACATGATCTTCACGCGCGTGCGCAATCAGGGCATCAACGGCCGCCTGCCATCTCGACTGCGGCACCCGTTTTGCGATCTCGTCGTCGGCAATGATGCGTGCATAGCGCTCGGCCAGTGAAACAAAGATCAGGATCCCGCAGCGATCGGCATTTCGTGCGATGCCGCGGTTGATGAATTGCTCCATCGCGACCCGGTAGGCAATGGCGCGCCGCGCCCTGCGCGGCACAAGCGCGACCCGCACGGCCGGAATGCAAAGTATCGTCAAGAGAACGATAAAAAGGGTCACCTGCACGGACAGGATTCGCAGGACCGGCATGGCGGTGAAAGCGACGAGCGGCCAGGGAGCTAAAAGCGCCACCATCGCCGCGATGAATACCGGAAAGACCGTTGCATGCGAGGATACGCGCGCGAGCACGCAAACGATCTCGCCGGAGGTCTTCTCTTCCGCCGACCGAATGGCGCTCGTGATGCGTTCGTGGTCTTCGGTCGAAATGGTCATCACCAGCTCCCGGAAGCACCGCCGCCGCCCGACGAACCCCCGCCTCCCGAAAAGCCACCCCCGCCGCCACCCGAGTAACCGCCCCCGGAATACCTGCCCCCGCTTGACCCCGAACTGGCAAGAACATTCAGCACGACATTGAAAAGCAGCCACCGAAAAGTCGGCGATACAATGAGAAGAATGAAGAACACGAACAGCGCCGCAAGCAGAATCCAGCTCGCCGGATCGACCGGCTGCTGATAGTCGAGCCGCAGCGACGGGCGTTTCTGCCACTCCGACGCGTCGGTCGTCAGGACCGTGATGATGTCGTCGACGCCGCGTGAAATGCCCTCGCTGAAGTTGCCGGCCTTGAAGCGCGGCGTCATCGCGTTGGAGATGATCACCTTCGAGAGCGCGTCGGTCAGGGTCCCTTCCAGCCCGTAACCAACTTCGATGCGCACGCGCCGCTCGTTCGGCGCAACGAGCAGCAATACGCCGTTGTTCTTCTTCTTTTCCCCGAGCGCCCACTTGCGGAAAAGTTCATTGGCGTAAGGCTCGATCTCCTGGCCTTCCAATGAATTTACGGTTGCAACGACGAGCTGAATTCCCGACTTCTCTTCAAGATCGGCCGACTTCTGCTCGATCGCCGCCCGCGTGTCGGATTGGATGATGTTAGCCTGGTCGACGACACGGCCGGTGAGCGCAGGGAAATTGATGGCGAAGGCAGGCGCGATCGCAAAGAGCGCCACCATCAATGCCGCGGCCATGCGCTTTCTTCCGCCCGTGGCAGAAAAAATGCCGGCCACGTTCATGTCGATGCCTTTACGTCGCAGCGCGCTAGAACTTTACTTGCGGCGGCTTGGCTGCACCCTCGCTTGCCGCGAACTCTGCCATCGGCTTGTTGGAACGGAAGAACGTCGAGGCCCATAGTATCCCGGGGAACGTCTTGAGCTCGGTATTGTAGGCCCGAACCGCCTCGATGTAGTCGCGGCGCGCGACCGCGATGCGGTTTTCAGTGCCTTCGAGCTGGGATTGGAGCGCGAGGAAGTTCTGGTTTGACTTAAGGTCCGGATAGTTCTCGCTGATGGCGATCAGCCGGCCGAGTGCGCCGCTAAGCTGGTTTTGCGCGTCCTGAAACTGCTTGACCTTTTCGGGGTCGGTGAGCTGCGAAGCGTCAACCCTGATGCTGGTCGCTTTGGCGCGCGCCTCGATAACCGAGGTCAGCACTTCTCTTTCCTGCTTGGCGTAACCTTGAACTGTGGCGACAAGGTTCGGAATAAGATCGGCCCGGCGCTGGTAATTATTTTGCACATCCGACCACTTGGCTTTGGCCTGCTCCTCCAGAGTCGGGATCGTGTTGTAGCCGCAGCCGGCAAGGGTAAGTCCGAGCAATGTGACAGCAAAAAAGGTGCGAATATTTGCCGCCGATAGGATCATGACGACCTCCGGTCGAATTGCGTTTCAAACGTGAGATTATCCGAAACTAGAGCGCAAAGACGAATTGGACCAGAGTCCAACGTCCAAGCGAGCAGAACGTTGCCTCGAGGCTGGCCGGAGCGGCCGTCATCACACCTTGAAAATCTCTGCATACCGCTTCTTGACCGCCTCCCCTTCCGCCAGGATGCCTTCCGGGTCCTCCTTCATCAGCTTGATGTCGGCGAGCTTGCGGATGCCAGGCTTTTCCACAGTCTGGGAATGCGGCGAATACTGGCGGGCGTAGTCGACGAGGATCTGCTGGGCCTCGCGCGAGTGCATCCAGTTCTGAAACAGGCGCGCGGCATTCGGATTGGGAGCACCCTTGAAGACGGCGCTTGGACCTGTGGCGAGCGGCGTTCCCTCCTCCGGATAAACTATTTCAACTGGTTGGCCTGCCTCCTTGTAACGAATAACAAGATAGCCAGCGCCATCCACCATGACCGCGCGTTCGCCGACCGAAATTCGCTTCGGCGTATCGGTTGCCGACTGAACCTGCATGACGTTCTGTGCCGCCAGCTTCACGAAATAGTCCCAGCCCAGATCGCGCGCGACCTCGAACGTCGAGTTCATGATCGTGCCGCTATAGGCCGGATGCGCCTTCACCAGTTTGTCCTTCCATTTCGGATCGAGCAGATCCTTGAAGCTCTTCGGTGCGTCTTCCTTCTTAACCAGGTTGGTGTTGTAGGCGATCGGAGAGATCAGAATGCGTGTCGTGACGTGCAGTCCATCGGAATCGTAATAGCGTTTATCGTAATACTTCACGACCTCTTCCGGCAGGTACGGCGCGAGCCAGCCGTTGCGTTGCCAGATGATGCAATGCGCCTGGTCCGAGGTGTTGACGACGTCGACGGCGTGGATGTTGGAAGAATATTCCTGAGCGATACGGGAAAAGATTCGCTCGGCGCCGGATCGCTCCACGCGCGCCGCAATGCCGGGATACTTCGCCTCGAATGCTTTGCCGAGGCGTTCCGCGAACTGCAAGTCCATCGCCGTATAAAACGAAATCTTGCCTTCCTTTTTCGCCGCCTCGACCAAGGCCGGCGTCACGGCTTCTGCCGCAGGCGCCGCGGCGACCCGCACGGCAAAGGCGCTGAGGCCAAGCGCTCCGGCACCTTTGAGAACATCGCGTTTCGTAAGCTTCCTGGTCATTGCGTCCTCGATCCTCCCTTCGGCCAGTTTCTTATTCGATCGCCTCGTCGGCGCGGGCCTCCACCAGCACTGCAGGGCATAGTATTAATCGAAATTCGGCGCTGAAATAGGCTGAACTTGCGTCGTCACAATGTGGCGCAGGAACAGGTGGCTTTCGGCACAAACACCGCCGATGATGCTTGGATACGCAGCTATCGCGATCGCCGCGAGATACTCATGACCCAAGACCCGATGCGCGCCAAAACCGACGTTCTGGTTATCGGGTCCGGCGCCGCAGGCATGTATGCGGCGATCGAGGCGGCACGCAGCGGTTGTCAGGTGCTGCTCGCCGACCGCAGTCTGATCGGCCGCGGCGGCGCCACGGTGATGGCCCAGATGACCGTCGCTGTCGCGCTCGGATCCGAAACTCCCGACCATTGGAGTCATCATTACGACGATACACTCGCCGCCGGACGTGGATTATGCAGCGAGCCGCTTGCGCAGCTGTTGTGCGAGGAAGGGCCCGAGTGCATCCGCGCCATGGACGATTGGGGCGTGGGCTGGGCGCGTAAAGATGGGCGCATCGCACAGGCGATGGCCCCCGGCCACGATCGTCCGCGTTGCGTATATGTCGACTTTCTCAACACCGGGCCTGCGGTGTCGAAGACGCTGCGAACTGTGCTGAACAAAAGCGGCGGAATCCGCAAGGCGGGCGATCTCTGCATCGTCGATCTTCTGCACAACGAAGGTGATGTGGTCGGTGCCGCGGCGCTCCACCTCGGATCGGGTGCGCCGGTGATCGTGTCAGCAAAGGCGACCGTCCTGGCGACTGGTGGTCTTACAAGGCTTTATCGACGCAACAGCGCATCGGCAAATATGGGCGGCGACGGCTATGCCCTGGCGTTGCGATCGGGCGCTTCGCTCGTTGACATGGAATTCGTCCAGTTTTTTCCCATCGGCCATCTGGCACCGCGGTTGATCGGCATGGACCCGATCATGTGGGACCCGTTCCGTTACAAGCTTGGCGGACGGCTGCTCAACAACCGCATGGAGGAGTTCACACAGCACTACGGCGTCGCGGAGGACGGCAAATACGTCATCACGCGGGACGTCGGCAGCTACGCGATTCTCAAGGAGGTCGAAGCCGGCCGCGGCTCGCCGCATGGCGGGGTCTATCTCAGCTTTCAGCACTGCCCGGAAAGCGCACTGCGCGAATCCTTCGGGCCGGTGATCGATCGCCTCGCCGCCAACGGCATCGATCTGACCAAAATGCCGGTCGAAGTGGCGCCGATCGCGCATTACCACATGGGCGGCATCGTGGCCGACGCGCAGATGCAGACGGATCTGCCCGGCCTGTTTGCGGCCGGCGAGGCGGTCGGTGGCGCCAATGGCGCTAACCGGCTTTCCGGCAACGCGATAACTGAAGCGCTCGTGTTTGGCCGCCGCGCGGGTCGCGGCGCCGCCGACCATGTCAGGCGCTCGAGAGCATCGCCCGATCATGCTGACAACGCCTCCAAGACGATTGCGCTGATCGCCGCCGACGCTCCGACGCGCGATTTCAATACGGCCGAGATGCTGCAGACGCTTCAAAAAACGATGCAAGACAATGTCGGCGCGTTGCGGAGCAGGGTAAAGATCATCGCCGCTCTCGACATCATCGGCCGCCTGACCGAAGAGCTTGGAAACACTCCGCCCGGGGATGGTAATCGCTTCGACATGCGGCGGATCGAATGGTTCGACCTGCGCAACATGCTGCTGGTTGCCCGCGTGGTCGCCGAGACTGCGCTCGCACGCACCGAAACCCGCGGAGCGCAACAGCGCGAGGACTATCCGCAATTGTCGCCGGGCTGGTCGTTTAATCAGATTGCAAGGCTGCGGGGCACGAGCATCGAATTGTCGGGCGGCCCGCGTGCCGTCGCTGCGACGGCGTCATGAACGAAAGCGCAACTCTCAGAATATGGCGCGGTCTCGATGCGAACGCCGGCCGTTGGGAAAGCTATGAGGTGCCGTTTGAGCCGGGTCAGTCGGTGCTCGACGGCCTGCGCTGGATCCGGGCCAATCGCGACCCGACGCTTGCAATCCGTTTTTCCTGCATCAATGCCAATGCTTGCAAGGAGTGCATGATCGAGCTCGATGGCAAGACGGTCTATGCCTGCACCGCACGCCTCGAACCGCGCGAAATGAGGCTGGCGCCACTCTCCAACAAGCCGCTCGTTCGCGATCTGGTTACAGAAATCGCGCCTCCGGCGGAGCGTTTCGTCCCCTGAAAGCGACACTCGTAAGTGCGATTAGTGTGTTGCATTAGGCTCAAAGGCCCGAAGCCCACCACGGCGACTTCTATAGTTAAGCAAACCTTCTAAAATCGTTCAGATCGAAAGCACGTCTTAGCCATTTCACCTTTAATGCTGCGATTCACAGTTCATCAAGCGGAGGAGATTAGAGTTGCCTTGTTAAGCCTCGTTATTGGAGAAGTTCGGTGCCGCGTTGGCTGCCTTCGCCTGCCCGCAAATTTCTCTCGAGCGTCCTGCATTATCCTACAAAGTTGGTCGCGGATGATGCTGTAGAAGGACGCATTCGCGCCGAGCAAATTAATAATATCAAGCGCTATCTAGCTTCAATGATGCTCGCCAACGCGTGCAATGCGGCGGTTCTTGTCATTGCTCTTTGGTCGTCTTCACAACGTCAATGGGCACTTGCGTGGGCATCCACGATCCTTCTGGTCACAATTTATCACGGCTTAAAAAGCCTCTACTCCCCCAACACCAAGCCGTCATATGTCTCGACTCGGGCGATCGTCCGGGCTGTTCGCAATGCCTTCTTGCTCGGCAGTCTGTGGGCGATGCTGCCTCTATTGTTCTTTTCCAATGCATCGGCCGGCGGTCAAGTTATCATCGCTTGCCTTTGTGCCGGCATGCTAGGTGGCGGCGCTTTTGCGTTTGCCAGCATCCCTGCGGCGGCGATTGCATTCACAACACCGATTGTTATTGGCTCCGCGATAGCGATCGGACGCAGCGGCGAGGCGGCGTACATACTCGTCAGTGTCTTGATGGTCAGTTACATCACTGTGTTGTTAAAAGGAGTTTTCGTCCATTCGGCGCAGATTGCAACGAGGGTCACCGCACAGGTCCAGGCCGAGAGGAGGGTCAGGCGAGACGAATTGACGGCCCTGCCGAATCGGCTGGCTTTCTATGAGGGCCTTGAGGCTGCATTCGCACGGCTCGCTCGCACGCATGAACAATTCGCTGTGCTCTATTTCGATCTCAATGACTTCAAGGAGGTCAACGATAAATTTGGGCATGCAACTGGCGACAAATTGCTGGTTCACGTCGGGCAGCGACTTAGAGATTGCGCCAGGGACACCGATTTAGTCTCGCGATTGAGCGGAGACGAATTTGCTGTGATCGCGGCAAATGCAGCGATGCCTGATGCGGCCCTAACGTTGGCGAACCGAATTATTGCCAGCCTTGATATGCCGCTTTTGATCGACGATATCGAGGTCTGCGCGAGCGGTTGTATCGGAATCGCCTTTGCGCCGAGCGACGGTGCAAGTCCTGAAGCTCTCCTGAAAAGCGCCGACGAGGCCCTGTATGCTGCCAAGCATGGAATTGGCGGCGCAATCCAGATTTACAATTCCGAATTCAAGGAGCAGACACGTCGGCGTCGCAACCTGGAGCGTGACCTGCGTTCTGCGCTCCGTCGAGACGAATTCTTTCTCGTCTTTCAGCCTATATTGGCACTCCGCGACAACCACATTTCAGGAAACGAGGCTTTGCTGCGGTGGAAGCATCCGGCACTTGGTGTCAGCACGCCGACCGAATTGATAAATATTATCGAAGAAACCGGGCTCGTCCACGAAATTGGCGACTGGGTTATCCATGAAGCCTGCAAGACCGCGGCGTCCTGGCCAAAAGATACACGAGTGGCTGTCAATATCTCACCGACCCAGTTGCGAAAAGCGGGCCTCCTGTCTTGCGTTGTAAATGCTTTGACAGAGTCACGACTACCACCCGGTTGTCTTGAACTCGAGATTACAGAAACAGCGCTCGTCGATGACAGCGAATCCGTTCTCTCAAACTTGAAAGCTTTGCGCGAACTTGGAGTCAGAATTGCCCTGGATGATTTCGGAACCGGATATTCCTCTCTCACTTACCTGAGAAAACTTTCTCCTAGTTGCGTCAAAATCGATGGATCATTCGTGCGCGACATGCTTACGAACTCGGGCTGCGCGTCGATTATAAAATCCGTTATCGGGCTTTCGAAGGATCTGTGCATTAATGTCGTCGCCGAAGGAATTGAAACCGCCGAACAGCTCTCTTTTCTCCGGAATTGTAACTGCGACGAAGGACAGGGATATTTTATCAGTAAACCAAAGTCGGCGGATGAGCTTCTTGAATTCATGTTACGAAAAGGTGAGAGATTGAATGGTGACTCCGACGTGCAGTCACCGGTCAGCCTACTTCAATACCGAAAGGCGAATAGAAACCTGTCGTAATTTTTGATCGCATCACGCCCGCAGCGCAGGATCTCGTTCTGGAAACTGCGCCGCCAGCAGGGCGTTTGATCGGCTCATGACGCGAGATGCGTTTTCTCCAGCATCACATGAATGCCTTTGGAGCCGTTCACGACCTGGGTTACGCGCAAATCAGCCGCCAAGCTGCAGAGCGTATAGGCGTCCTCGCGGGATAGTCCGGTGCGGCCGCAAATGAGTTTGATCATATCACGGAGCGCAATCACCACCGCATCGTCGAGATCGGGATCAAACGCCATCGTCATAAAATGGGTCGGCGTCTCCGCCATCGGCCATTCGAGCGTCATGTCGTCGCGTACATGCAATTCAAAAGTGCCGATCAGGCCGGTTTCGATTGCTGTAATGCAAACTTCGCCGTCACCCTGGACGCCGTGACCGTCGCCAACCGAGAACAATGCGCCGTCAGCATGGATCGGCAAATAGAGCGTGGTGCCGGCGACCAGTTCCTTGTTGTCCATATTGCCGCCATTGCGGCGAGGTGGCGGTGAGGCAACCGGGCCCCATGCAGGCGGCGGTGCTACGACCATGACCCCGAAGAATGGCCTGAGCGGCAGTTCGAGACCCCATGGCAGCCGTCCGACCATGCGCGCACGGTCAAGGGGAATATGAATGATACGGGCATTTTTGAAATCGTCGGGCAATGCGCCAGCGAGAGGCCGAATGAGGTTGTAGCCCCAGTCGTAGTTGAGACCGATTGCCTTGATGCGGACTTCGAGGACTTGCCCGGCCTTGGCTCCACGCACCGCAACCGGCCCGGTCATGATGTGCGGCCCGTTCAGTTTCTGTGGCACGCTGGCGTGAATCGCCGGGAGTGCCGCCGGCACGATCAAACCTGAACTCGGATCTGGCATCTGCTGGGGCGCGCCCGAGACTGTCGACATAACGACTTCGTCGCCTGGCTCGACCGTCACGAGAGGCTTCAGCGATGCGTCGAAATAGCCCCAGTGCACAGTGTCCGGCCCCGCATTGAGGCGATGTGTTCGCATCCGGATGCCTTTCAAGGAGTTTACAGTGGAGCGGGCGAAGGGAATCGAACCCTCGTATGCAGCTTGGGAAGCTGCCGTTCTACCATTGAACTACGCCCGCACGCGGCGACCATAGCGAAAGGCGAGCGGGCCCGGCAAGGAAACCACGCCCTGGCCCGCTGCGCCGCACGCCGCCGCAAACGCAATGATTGCGCGCAGTTACAACCTTAACGACTTCTCATCTGGCGCATAAATCATTGATTTACGGTACAAAGCTACGATGCACCCCGCATGCCGCCCCGCCGTACTCCTCGCAAGACCAAGAGCAAGACATCCAGCGAACGCTGGAATCTCCGTGCATGGTTGCGCTCGCCCACCGCCGTCGTGCTGGCGGCCGGGCTTATTTTGCCGAACCTCCTGAGCATTGCGACACTGGGTTCGTTGCTTGACGTGTCGCTTCCGCCACGCACGATCTCCATCATGGCCTACGCCATGCTCGCAGTGTGCGCTCGGCGTATTCCTTTTGCGCTGACCGTCATTCTTTTCCTGGGCATTCTGGCATTCGACCTGGTCTGGACGATTTCGGTCAGCTTCGGCCTGGCGCCGAGCGAGCTCGTGACCGCACTCGACCATGCGCAGCACGTCCACGTTTTCCAGTCGCCGCTTTATGGAGCGCTTATCGGGGTGCTAATGGCGACCTCGGCTGTGACTCTTTGGCTGCTGTATCGCCGCGAAACGCTGCTCCGGGCCAATATCGTTGCGATGTTTGCGGCGGCGCTCATGTTTGCGGGCGTCGATTTCATGACAAACGTATCGCCGCACTATCAGTTCGGCACATTGCTTGGACGTAACGTGCCGATCGAATCGGCTGCTGCCAAATCAGGATTCAACACGATTGCCGGGACCAACGGGCGCAACGTAATCCTGGTGATGGTGGAAGGCCTCGGCTACCTGGGCGATCCCACGGCACGCCGGCAGGTGGATTCGCCGCTGTTCGAGCCGTACGTCACAGATAAATACCGGATCTCCACAGGCAACGTCATCTACTACGGGTCGACGACCTCGGGGGAAATGCGCGAGCTGTGCGACACGCGCGAGCCATACGCGGAATTCACCAAAACCAACGGCACTTCGTGCCTGCCTGCACGGCTTCGGACGCACGGCTATGCCACCATGGCTGTGCATGCATTCCATCACAGCATGTTCGAGCGCGATGAATGGTATCCGGTCGTCGGCTTCGACAAGGAGCTCTTCGGCGAAGAACTGGTGAAGGTGACGCGCCGCCTGTGCGGCAATGCCTTTCGCGGTGTGTGTGACGCCGACCTGCCGCCGATCATCGCGAAGGAAGCGGCAGTCAGCAAAAAACCGAAATTCGTCTACTGGCTGACGCTCAACACGCATATTCCGGTCGCACCGGGTCAGGCACTGGCCGATTTCGGGTGCAAAAAGGACGCCGGCATATTCCGGCACGTCCACGTCTGCGAAATGGCCGAGCTCTGGCACGACGTATTTGCATCCGTATCGAAGTTGGCACTCGACCCAAGCCTCGGGCCGGCGGACATACTCATCGTCGGCGACCACTCACCGCCGCTGTGGTCGCGGCAGGCGCGGGCGCAATTCGAGCCCGGCCTCGTGGCATGGTACCGGCTCACGCCGCGCGACGACGTGATCGCCGTAAACCGCTCGCAAAAACCGACAGCGGCGCGCTAGCTCTTGAAATGTTTCGACAGCTTCAGGCTCTGCGCCTGATAGTTCGAGCCAATGCCCTGCCCGTATAATTTTTCCGGCTTTGCAAGCATCTGCTCGTACACGAGTCGCCCGACGATCTGACCGTGCTCGAGGATGAACGGCACCTCGCGCGAGCGCACTTCGAGGACGGCGCGCGCACCTTTCCCTCCGGCGCCGGCATAACCGAAGCCAGGATCGAAAAAGCCGGCGTAGTGGACGCGGAATTCGCCGACCAGTGGATCGAACGGCACCATTTCGGCCGCATAGTCGGGTGGCACCTGCACCGCTTCCTTCGATGCAAGAATGTAGAACTCGTTCGGATCGAGGATCAGGCTCTTGTCCGGCCGTGCCTGCATCGGCTCCCAGAAGTCAAGAACAGCGTAGCCGCCACGCCTTTCCACATCGATAAGCCCGGTATGGCGCTTGGCGCGATAGCCGACGAGCCCGTTCGGTCCCAACCCTGACAGGTCGACGCCGACCGCAACGCCCTCGCTGACATCGGCCTTGTCGGAATCGACCAGGCGCTCGCGAGCATGCAACTCACGCAACGCTTGCGCGGCCAACAGGGCGTGGCCACGCCTGAAGCGGATTTGCGACAGGCGCGATCCTTCGCGCACCAGGACAGGAAATGTGCGCGGGCTGATTTCGGCATAAAGCGGCCCATGGTAGCCGGTTTCGACGCGGTCGAAGCCGCGTGTCTCGTCCGCGATTACGCGCGTGAACACATCAAGCCGCCCGGTCGAGCTCTTCGGGTTGGCGGCTGCCGAAATTTCACCGGGCAAGGCCAGGCTTTCCTGCAGTGGCACAATGTAGACGCAGCCGGTTTCGAGAACCGCGCCGTCGCTTAGCGAAATCTCGTGCAGTTTGAGCTCGTCGATGCGCCTGGCGACGGTCGTGCGACCCGGAAGAAAGCTCGCCCGCACGCGATAAGCGACCTCGCCCAGCCGAAGATCGAGGCTGGCGGGCTGGATCTGGTCGGGCACGAACTTGTTTTCCGACAGAATCGCGCCGTCTGCGGCGAGCGCCGCGATCATGCGGTCGGGCAAGATGCCCTTGTCCTCGATGGCAAAGGAAAGCGTCACGGCCACCCTGCGTCTAAAGTCGCGCCGATCTAACCCGAGGAGCGCCTTGACGGGAAGCCGTGCCTCCCGCTACAAATAGATTATCCCGTGGTCATTTGAGCCGGCCGGCTTGCAGCCACGTTAAACAACTCGCTAAAAGGCCGGGGACGCGTGAGCCCGGCCGAGATATTTCTCCGGCCGGTTTTTTGTTGGCCACGCGCATGGCCCCGAAAAGTGGTTTCCGGTTTTCGGAAAAGGCCATGCGCAAGGCTTAAAGGAGGCCGTAATGCCCGCGTCGTCCAAGACCTACCGTCCCGAAACCCGCCTGGTTCATGCCGGCACGCTGCGCTCGCAGTTCGGCGAGACCTCGGAGGCGTTGTTTCTCACCCAAGGCTACGTTTACCCCACGGCCGAGGAGTGCGAGGCCCGCTTCTCCGGAAAGATCCCGGGTTACGTCTATTCGCGCTACTCGAACCCGACCATGAGCATGTTCGAACAGCGCATGGCGGCATTCGAAGGTGCGGAGGCGGCGCGTTCGACCGCAACCGGAATGGCGGCGGTGACGACGGCAATCATGGGCCTCGTGCGAGCCGGCGATCATGTGGTCGCGGCCAAAGCGTTGTTCGGCTCGTGCCGCTGGGTCATCGAGGAATGGCTGCCGCGTTTCGGCGTCACGTCGACGCTGGTCAACGGCACCGATCTCGACGCGTGGAAAAAGGCGACGCAGAAAAACACCAAGGCGTTTTTCCTCGAATCCCCGACCAATCCTACGCTCGAAGTGATCGACATCGCCGCGGTTGCCGAGATCGCCCATGGCGTCGGCGCAAAACTGGTCGTCGACAACGTCTTTGCCACCCCGCTGTACCAGAGCCCGCTCAAGCTGGGCGCCGATTGCGTGGTCTATTCGGCGACCAAACACATCGACGGCCAGGGCCGAGTCTTGGGTGGTATCATCCTGGGCTCCGAAAAACTGATCCTCGACCACTACCATCAGATCCTGCGCCAGACGGGGCCGTCGCTGTCGCCATTCAACGCGTGGGTCCTGCTCAAGGGCCTGGAGACTCTGCCCGTGCGCGTCGAGCGGCAGACCGCTAACGCCGGCGCGGTCGCCACCGCACTCGCGGGGCACAAGAAGATCTCGCGGCTGATTTATCCCGGCCGCCCCGACCATCCGCAGGCAGACATCATTCGCAAGCAGATGAGAGCCGGCTCGACGCTATGCTCGTTCGAGGTTAAAGGCGGGAAGGAAGGCGCCTTCCGTTTTCTCAACGCGCTCAACCTCATCGGCATCACCAACAACCTCGGTGACGCGAAAAGCCTTGTCACGCATCCGACAACCACAACGCACCAGCGGCTGACACCGGAGCAGCGCGCCGAGCTCGGCATTGGCGACGGGCTGGTCCGGTTCTCGGCCGGACTCGAACATGCTGACGATCTGATCGAAGATTTGCTGACGGCGCTGGAAAAGGCCTGACGAGGCTTTTAACGGACGGGAACCGCCGTCGCGGACATCACCGGCCGCTGCGCAGCTTCGGCGATGGCGTTGCCGAGGCCCTTCGCCATGCAGGCGTAGCTCCAGTCATTCATGTGGAGCCCATCGGATGAAACGAACGTCTCGAAACCGATCTGATCGACATCATGCCAGTGCCGCATGACCTCGAAGCGGCGGAAGAGATCGACGTCTTCGCGCTTCGCCATCGCGGAAATCAGCATGACCATGCGCTCGGCGTCGGGCTTTGAGATGACCTTTGGCGCGAACTGCGGATCGATCAGTACGATATCGGCGCCAATGGCGCGAATTTTTGCGAGCCCGGTGCGGATCAATGCATCGTGACCGCCCAGCTTGTGCCCACGGATGACGGAGTTCGTCCCGAGTTGCCACAGCACGAGATCAGGCTTCTCGGCAAGAACAGCCGAATCGAAGCGGCTGAGCATGTCGGCGATTTCCTCGCCGGCGACGCCACGGTTAAGCACAGTGATCGACAGCTTCGGGAAATGCTGCTTGAGCTCGATTGCGAGCCGGCTCGGATAATTTGCAGCCGGCGAACTCGCGCCTGCGCCCGACGTCGACGACGAGCCGATGGCAACGATCGTGACGGGTTCGCCGGACGCGATCTTCTGCGCAACACGCAGAAGTGGATTCGCAAGGCGAACGAGATCCACCGGCGCAACGCAACCTGGAGCGACGGTGTCGGCGCGCGCAGGCGAAGCCAGCGCCAGCCCCAAAAGCAAGGCGGTGGCGGTCGCCGCTGTCATTAGCCGTTGTCCAGGCTGATCGCTCACCAAATTCCCGTCCCTGCTATCAAATTTAACGGCTGCCGTTGGTCGGCGCTTCTTCTGGCTTGGCAGCTGCGATCACGAGATCGGCCAGCAGCCGACCTATGCAATCATGAACCCGCTCGGCAATGTCAAGTTTTTTCGTCGCAGAGTAAAGATCGAACGTTCCAAGGTCCGACCACAGCCGCATAATGCTGAATCGGTCGAAAAGCGGCACTTCCTGCTGCAATGCAACCCAGCGCATGTCTTCGGAATAAGTGCTCAAGGCGATCATCGATTCGGTTCGCGGGCTGTACTGGGCGTTTACCAGAACCACGTCCGCGCCTGCCCCACGAGCTATATTTATACCTTGGTCGAGTGCCTGACTGAATTGATCGGGATCGACCGCACGCATCGCGTCGGTTGTGCCCGTCTGCCAGATCAGCAGTGCAGGCTTCGCGGCACTGAGATCGGCCGGCAGCGCCTTTACCATCTCCGCAGCAGTGCGTGAGGCCTTGATGTCAGTCGCTACCTTAATCTCAACGCCCTTCAGCTCTTCGACGAGCGCCTGCTGCAGGCGAGCCGGATATGCGTTCTTTGCTCCGTTCGCGCCGGGCAACTGTGACGAGCCGGCACCGACGACAAGAATGTTGAATTTTTTCTCCGCAAGCGCGCGCGTGACCTTGGGCAATGGATAGTTGGGTTCGGCGAGATGCGCGGCAACACGGCACTCCGCAGGAAGCTCGGCCCATGCCGGCCCCGCCAGCACAAGTAATGCCAGCAAAAGCACACGCCACCTCATGCGTCGCCCCCCGCTAGTCCCGGCCTTGCGGCAGGCGGGCGCGGCCCTCCGCCCTGCCGTTCTGCCTGCTTATACCACGAAAGCATCGCCGCAATCGCTACCATGATGGCGATCCCGCCAACACTCACGGCGATATGCATGAATAGCCGATTGGAAACCTCGGTAAACATGAAATGGCCTGCAAAAGAGAGGAACACGCCGAGGCAGAAAGTCTCCAGGGAATGCTGGCCACAGACGATTGCCGGCCACAAGATACGTGACTTCAAGGCCGGCCAGTCACTCGGCACGAACGCGACTGTGATGACCGCCAGCGCCAGGAAGTGGAGAATGCGCAATACGTCGAGATTGGTCTTGTCGATTGGATAGATCGCATCTCCAACGAATTTCGGCACATAGATAGCCAGGCGCGGGAAGTACCACGTCATCGCGATGCAGAACGCAAATACGAGATAGGCGATCGCAAGCCCAACCACGAATCGCGAACCGATCCAGCGCGACAAGTTCTGCGCACCACCGAGCGCGCACCAAGCGCCGAACACGAACAACAGTTGCCAGGCAAACGGATTGAATACCCAAGTCCCGCTTGGCCATGCGGGAAGGTTCCACTCGAAGAACCACATCAGGACATAAAGGACTGCCGACGAGATCAATGCGATCGACGGCGCGCGCAGCAACAGCCAGAGCATCGGCGGGAACCAGGCGAGAAGCAGGATGTAGAGCGGCAGCACATCCATATTCACCGGCTTGAACTTGAGAAGCAGCGCCTGGAAAATGGTGACATCGGGATTTTTCAGGAAATCGAGAACGCCCATTTCTTCGCTGTAAAGCGGGTTGTCGAAGCTGTTCGCGACATAGGCGATTTCGGCGAGGTAGATCGCCAACAGGAACACGTGTGCAATGTAGACCTGCCAGGCGCGCTTGAGCACGCGCGCCGAGGCAATGACAAAGCCGTGTTGCCGCATGGCCCGGCCATAGACGAACGCCGCCGTGTAGCCTGAGATGAAGACGAAAATCTCTGTCGCGTCGCTGAAGCCGTAATTGCGGATTGTGACCCAACTCACCGCGTTGGACGGAATGTGGTCAAGAAAGATCAGCCAAAGCGCGATACCGCGGAACAAATCAAGCCGGAGATCGCGTTCCGTCGAAACCGGGGCCATGTGCGGCTTTTCTTTTGAGTGCTCTTCCGGCAATAATCGCGGACACCAAGCGAATGGCAAGCCCCGGCTCAGTAAATTGTACGGCATGGCGATGTATCGCGCCGTAACCCGCAAGATCGAAGTCACGGTCACCCCCCGTTTCGTCTCGGAGCGGTCGTCGCCGAGCAACGGGTATTTCTTCTGGGCCTACACCATCAACATCACGAATCTTGGCGCGGAAACCGTGCAGTTAAAGACCCGGCATTGGCGTATCACCGATGCGCAGGGCCGGCTGCAGGAAGTCAAAGGCCCGGGCGTGGTGGGCGAAGAGCCGGTGCTCAAGCCGACGGAATCGTTCGAGTATACCAGCGGCGTCCCGTTGCCGACGCCGTCCGGCTTTATGGCCGGGAGTTACGGCATGGTGACCCAGGCGGGCGAGCACTTTGACATCGAGATACCCGCCTTCTCGCTCGATTCATCCCACGCCGAGCGGACCATCAACTAAACTTTGCCCCGACATCGGCCGGGGCAAATTCATAGTTGGCGCTGCAAAACTCGCAGGTGACCGAAATCTTGCCGTCCTCGACCATATGGTCGCGGTCGTCCTGCGAAAAGCTCTTCAGCATAGCCTCGACGTTTGCGCGTGAGCACGAGCATTGCGCGCGCAACGGACTGGCGCGGAAGACGCGAACGCCAGGCTCATGGAAAAGCCGGTAGACCAATCGCTCGCTCGACAGCGAGGGATCGATCAGTTCGAGATCCTCGACGGTCGAAATCAGCGCCTGACCTTCCACCCAGGCGTCGTCTTCCTCAATGGCATGCGGCGCGGTGCCCTCGGGCGCATCGCCGGGATCGAGATCGGCGACACGCGCGCGCTCCGGCGCTTTTGGCAGGAATTGCAGCATCATGCCGCCCGCGCGCCAACGGTGGCGCGTCCCGCCTGCCTCTGCGCTGAGTTCTTCGGCGACCGCAAGGCGCACGCGCGTCGGAATTTGTTCCGAGCGCAGGAAATACTCGTGGGCGACGTCCTCCAGCGAGCTGCCGTCGAGCGCGACGAGGCCCTGATAGCGGCTCATATCGGGGCCCTGATCGATGGTCATCGCAAGATGACCCTTGCCGAGCAATTCACCGCCACCCGTGTTGCCGGATACGATCGCCGCCGCCACGCGACTT
>Ga0247792_1000005_pt1 | contig 49192 bp, 50 predicted proteins | sample UWRJS106311C6_FD_179920 | JGI IMG/M metagenome (GOLD analysis project Ga0247792, IMG submission 179920) | Soil microbial communities from Arlington Agricultural Research Station in Wisconsin, United States - UWRJ-S106-311C-6 | ecosystem: Environmental > Terrestrial > Soil > Agricultural land... | reverse complement strand
GCACGAACATCGGTGGCCGCTGGATCTGCGGCTCCCTTCCTGTCGCCTGGCGCTCGAACCAGCGCTCCGCGCCGCCAAGCCAATTTTCATCGCGCTCGCGCAGGTTTTCGTGGCTGATGCGCTGCGAACGTGTCAGCAGCGAATAGTTGAACTGGACCGGATCGAGATGAAGATAGCGCTCGACGTCCTCGAACCATTCGGTGGAATTACGTGCCGCGCTCTGCAAGCGCAGGACTTCGAGCCGCCGTTCGTCTTCGTAGCGGCGAAAAGCGTGCGTCATGGTCGGCTCGCTGTGCAAATAATCCGCGAGTGCAATGGCGCTCTCCAGCGCGAGTTTCGAACCTGAGCCGACCGAGAAGTGCGCGGTCGCCGCGGCGTCTCCGAGCAAGACAATATTTTTGTGGCTCCACCGTTCGCACAGGACACGATTGAAGTTGAGCCAGGCCGAACCGCGCAGGTGGCGCGCGTTCGACATCAATTTATGACCGCCGAGATTGCGAGCAAAGATTTTCTCGCAGGCCGCAATCGTCTCCTCGGCGCTCATCTGCCTGAAGCCGGCTCGGCGCCAGGTCTCTTCCGAGCACTCAACGATGAAAGTAGCGGTGTCGCCGTCGAACTGGTAGGCGTGCGCCCAGATCCAGCCGTGCTCGGTCTGCTCGAAGATGAAAGTAAACGCATCGTCGAATTTCTGATGCGTGCCGAGCCAAATGTACTTGCAAGCGCGCACGTCGATGTCAGGCTTGAACACGTCGGCATGGGTGGCGCGTACCCGCGAATTCACCCCGTCGGCGCCGACGATCAGATCGTAGTCCGCATAGGCGGAAACGTCCGCGGCTTCGGTCTCGAACTGGAGCTTGACCCCGAGGGCGCGTGCCCGCTCCTGAAGAATATTCAGCAGGCGTTTGCGGCCGATGCCGGAAAAGCCGTGGCCGCCCGAGCGCACCGTCTCGCCGCGATAGTGCACCGCGATGTCGTCCCAATAAACGAAAGACTCGCGGATAAGCGCCGCGCTCTCCGCATCGTTGGCTTCAAGGTTGGCCAGCGTTTCGTCGGACAGCACCACGCCCCAGCCGAACGTGTCGTCCGGCCGGTTGCGCTCGATGACGACAACCTCGTGCGCGGGGTCCCGCCGCTTGAGCGAGATCGCGAAGTAGAGGCCGCCGGGGCCGCCGCCGAGACAAACCGCGCGCATTGCCCAATCCGATTCATTCAGATGAGTTATTATAACCCTATAATGTCTAAACTTAAAGCATTTTTCCGCAGGAATTCACGCTCCTCCCGGCCCTTCGGGCGGAGCGTGAAAAGCCCGCTTTTACTGGGTCTTGCAGTCCTTGGCGTAACCGTCGGCGTGGTTCGAGTAGATCTTCTCGACGATCTGGGTCTCGTACTTGCCGTCGGCGCGCTTGGCGACCTTGGTGAGGTAGAAGTCCTCGATCGGAAACCCGTTGACGTTGAACTTGAACGGCCCGCGCACGGACGTGAAGGCGGCTTTCTTGAGCGCGGCGCGCAGGCCATTCTGATCCGACAGGTTGCCTTTCACCGCCGTCACGGCGCTGTTGATCAACATCGCGGCGTCGTAGGCCTGCATTGCGTAAGATGCCGGCACCGCCTTGTAGGCTGCTTCATATTCGGACACGAACTTCTTGTTGGCGGCGTTGTCCATGTTCGGCGCCCAGGTCAGCACGCCATAGACATCGACGGCATTGTCCTTGAGCACCGGCAATGTCGCCTCATCGGCCGTGAAGGCCGACACGATCGGGACCTTTCCTTTGAGGCCTGCCTGGATGTACGTGTTAAGGAGATTGATGCCGAGTCCGCCAGGCATGAACGTGAACAGGGCGTCGGGCTTTGCCGCGGAGATTTTCGAAACCTCCGGCCCGAAATCGGTGGTGTTGAGCGGGGTCAGCGATTCCTCGACGATCTGCCCCTTGAAGGTTCGCTTGAAACCGGCAAGTGCGTCCTTGCCGGCCGGATAGTTCGGAACCAGAGCGTAGACCCGCTTGTAGCCGAGCTTGTTCGCGGCCTCACCGATCGCTTCGAAGATCTGATCGTTCTGGTACGATGTCACGAAGAAGCTGGCATTGCAGCTCGCGCCGGCGAAATTCGATGTCCCGGCATTGGTGCTGATCAAAATCTTTCCGGCGTCGATGACCGGCTTGTGGATCGCCACCAGGATATTGGAAAAGATCGGGCCAACCACGAAGTCGACATTGTCGCGCTCGAGCAGGCCGCGAACCTTCTGAATCGCGACGTCGGGCTTGAGCTCGTCGTCGACCGCGACCAGCTCTACATCCTTGCCGCCCATCTTGCCGCCGAGGTCTTTCAGCGCGAGCTCGAAGCCGTTTTTCGACTGCTGGCCGAGCGCGGAGGCCGGACCCGACAATGTGTACATGAGGCCGATGCGGATCTTGTCCTGCGCCGCTGCGGCGTTCACTACAATGAAAAATGCCGCGACGGCCGCGAGTCTGCATACACAAGCACGCATGATCGAACTCCTCCCCAAAACACCAGCATTTCCAAGCCTATTGGTCCAATAAAGCGCAGCAGAGTCAATCGCTGCCACGACGGCGTCCGATTGCGTCGGCGGCCGACACGCCGCAATATCCCTGCAGTTATGGGTGTCGGGCGTAAGTTATGAAGGCGATCATCGTCGGCGGGGGCATTGGCGGGCTGACAACGGCCCTCATGCTGCATGCGCGTGGGATCGATTGCGAGATTTTCGAGCAGGCCGACAGCGTGCGCGAGCTGGGCGTCGGCATCAACACGCTGCCGCATGCGATCAAGGAACTGGCACAGCTCGGGCTGCTTCCGAGGCTCGACCAGGTCGGAATCAGGACCCACGAATTGTTCTATATGAACCGGATCGGCCAGGAGATCTGGCGCGAGCCACGCGGCACCGATGCCGGTTTCGAATACCCGCAATTTTCGATTCACCGTGGCCGGTTGCAGGCGGTGATATATGACGCCGTGCGCGAGCGGCTCGGCGAATCCCGCATTCACACCGGTCACCGGCTTGGCTCTTTCAAGCAGGACGAAGGCGGCGTCACCGGATATTTCTTCGGCCGCGACGGCTCGCACCGCGCAACCGCGCGCGCCGATATTCTGATCGGCGCCGACGGAATTCATTCGATCGTCCGCGAAACGCTGTACCCGAACGAAGGCCCGGCACGCTGGAACGGCTCGATGCTCTGGCGCGGCGCCACCGACTGGCCGAAATTTCTGACCGGCCGCTCGATGGTGATCGCGGGCGGGATGGCCGGCAAACTGGTTGTCTATCCGATCGGTGAAGGAGCCCGTGAGGACAAGCCGCTCACCAATTGGGCGGTTCTGGTGAAGATCGGCGAAGGTGGCGCTCCCCCGCGCAAGGAAGACTGGTCGCGGGCCGGCAAGTTCGAGGATCTGATGCCGCACGTGCAGCGCTTCAATATTCCGTTCGTCGACGCCAAGGCACTGATCGAGTCGACACCGGAATTCTGGGAATATCCGATGTGCGACCGCGATCCGCTGCCGCATTGGTCGCATGGCCGTGTGACGTTGCTCGGCGATGCCGCGCATCCGATGTATCCGGTCGGATCAAACGGCGCGTCGCAGGCAATCCTCGATGCGCGGTGCCTGGCCGACCGGCTGCGCGAAGCCGACCACATCGGACAGGCGCTATGGGCCTATGAACAGGAGCGGTTGCCGATGACGGCGCAGATCGTGCAGTCAAACCGGTCCGGCGGGCCGGAAGGCGTCATCGATGCTGTCGAACAGCGCGCGCCGGACGGCTTCGACAATATCGACAACGTCCTGTCTTATGAGGAACGCAAGGCGATCGTGCGCGGCTACGCTGCCAAGGCCGGCTTCGCCAAAGAGCAGGTCAACAAAAGCAACAAGGTCGCCTAGGCGCCGGGCGGCGGCGGCAGGAAGTTGACTTCGTGCTTGGCTGAGAGCGCGACGACGTCCGGCGGATTCTGCTCTTTCATCGAGTGGATCGCCCAGAATAGGTCGTAGAGCTTGCGCGTCGGCGTCACCCAGAAAAGACACTTGAGGACCTGATCGGACTTGTTGAACAGTCCGTGCGGAATACCCATCGGCAGCTTGATCAAATCGCCGGCGGTCGCCGTAAACTCCTTGCCGTCGATCAACGCATCCATGCGCCCTTCGAGCATGTAGACGAATTCATCCTGCGTCGGATGAATGTGCGGCGGCACGAAAGTGGTCGGCGGCAAAGTCGCGTGCCAGGCAAACGAGCTTTCGGAGAGCTGCTTGGGAACATAAGTCTGCCCCAAAATACTCCAAACGATCCCGTCGAGGCCCGAATTGGCCTTGGTGACGCCCGGTGTCATCGCCTGCATTGCCCGCCACTCCCTTTTCACGAACGATACATAACCTAAAATAGGCATTGGAGAAGCGCCAGCGACCGCCAATGCCGCCGCGCTCCGGTCAAGCTTTACTTGCTCCCTCGATGGCTTTCAGCATCGCGCCGACCGCGGCGCGCTGCGTGAGCCCGCCCTCACGGACCAGGCTCCGCCACGTGTAAAAGCTCAGGGCCAAAGCCAGCATCGCCCGTTGCCTGGCATTGAGCTTGGCGCCGAGCGTCTCGTGATAGGCCGCCATTGTCGGCCCCATCCGCAGCGCGACAGTTTCTTTCACCGGCTGATGCGTTTCGGCATCGCGCAACACGCATGCAGCCAGTTCGGCGCCGCGCTCGAACCAGCCATAGACCGCGGTGAGACCGACGCGGAGCCGTTCGTACCGATCTTCGATGCTTCGCCAAGGCGTGGGGTCCGGCAGCGGATCGCGCTCCAAGGCCAGCGCCGAGCAGGCCATCAAGAGGCTCCGCTCGTCGGGGAAATGCGCATAGAGCGTATGGCGCTGAACGTCTGCCCGTTCAGCCACCATGCTGAAGGTCGTGCGCGCGGGGCCGACAGTGCCGTGCAGATCGACGGCCGCTTCGACGATGCGGCGGCGCGTTTCCGCCTGCTGCTCGGCCCGGCGCTTGAGGGTATAGGTCCGCGTCATCAATTTCATTACACTAGCATGTGCATTCATTATTGACAAGTCCAAAAATTTCAATATACATACCTGTACCTTGAAATTGAGCGTTCAGGAGGCAGCTGTGGAGACCAAAATCGCTGAGATTGCCGACGGCATTTACCGGCTCTCGACCTTCGTGCCCGATATCGCGCCGCCCGCCGGCTTCACCTTCAATCAATTCCTGATTCTGGGGGACGAGCCGCTGATGTTCCACACCGGACTGCGGAAGATGTTTCCGTTGAACCGGGACGCCGTGAGCCGCCTGATTCCGCCTGAACGTCTGCGCTGGATCGCTTATGGCCATTTCGAGGCCGACGAATGTGGCGCGATGAATGAGTGGCTCGCCTTTGCCCCAAACGCACAGCCTGCGCACGGCAACACCGGCTGCATGGTCTCGCTCAATGATTTTGCCGACCGGGCACCGCGCGTGCTTCAGGACAGCGAGGTCATCGACCTGGGCCGCGGTAAAAAAGTCCGCTATCTCGACACACCCCATACACCGCACGGCTGGGACGCCGGCGTGGTTTTTGAAGAGTCGACCGGAACGCTGCTGTGCGGCGACCTGTTCACACAGCTCGGCAATGGTCCCGCACTGACTGAGGGCGATGTCGTGGGGCCTGCGATCGCCGCCGAAGACCTCTTTCGGTATTCCTCCCTGAGCCCGGGCATGGGAACGACAATCCGTGCACTAGCAAGAACGTCACCACGAACTCTGGCCTTGATGCACGGCCCGTCGTTTTCTGGAGATGGCGGCGCCGCTCTACGTGCGCTCGCCGATGATTACGACCGGCGCACCCAACACAACCAGGCAGAAGCAATGCGCATCAAAGATGCGGCATGAATGGAGCCCGCAATGACCAATGTTGTTGTTCACCTGTCCGGCGCGACTGCGCGCTACAGTCAAATTGCCCACGGGACGCGCCGCGTACTGGACAAGTTACCTGAGGCCGTGCTCAAGGACATCGGACTTGCGCGGAGCGATATTCCCTTCATTGGCGGCAAACTTGCGGACAAATGTAAGGATCCGGCCCGCGACGCCATCGACCGGTTCGACTGGAACGCGGTGTGGCGGAATGCGACGATCCTCCGTTTGCCAGAGACCGTCTTTCGGCTCACGCTGGTGGCAGCAGCCACTGTTTCTGCTGTTTTCGTCCTTTCATCCGTCCTGGCTTAGCGGCTGGTTCCACGCCGAAATAGCACCGCGAAAGCGTGGTTGCGCAACGGCAAACGCTGCGTAGGCCCATGGTCCAACTCGACCGGCGCGATCCGACGGAGCCTAATTGTTCCCAAGGGGCATGCGGTCGGAGCACGGTAATGCCAGCTCTCGCCTTCCTTGCAGTGGCAGGTTTGGGGCTGATTGCATTGCTGCTTTATGCCGATGCAACGCTGGAGAAGAGCGATTCACCCGTGATAGCCACCAGCCAACGCTCAGGTCTGCCAGAGTCGTCGCTGCGTTTTGACAGGATTCACATTCTCACCACCGCGCCGGCGCCGGCGCCAGACATGACGTCAAAAGCCGTACGTGATGCGCAACCTAAGCCGGAGCTTCAAGATCCGATAAAAATCCACCCGGAGGCGCGCGCGGCGCGCGCGGAGGCGCCACCTCAAGATACGCGCGTCATGCAACCCATGAACTACCAATACCGAAGGAGCCAAGTGCTCGACAGATTTTCCATCAAGGGCCAATAGGCCAAACCCTTCAGGGAGATGACTGTCATGCAGGCAACAACATCAACGCCACTACCCCCCCGCCCGATGCTGCACGCGCTTGCCAAGTCCTGGTGGGTCCTGCTGTTGCGCGGGATCGCCGCCATCATCTTCGGCGTGCTCGCATTCGCCTGGCCCGGGTTGACCCTGGTGACCCTGGTCCTGCTTTACGGAGCCTTTGCGCTGGTCGACGGCGTGCTTTCACTCGTCGCCGCGCTCACGGGCGGCGCCAAGGCAATTCCGACCTGGTGGCTCATCGTAGTCGGCCTCCTCGGCATCGCGGCCGGCGTTGTCACATTTCTTTGGCCCGGCATCACCGCAGTTCTGCTGGTGATGTTCATCGGTGCCTGGGCGCTGGTGCACGGCATCTTCGAGATCATCGGCGCGATCCAATTGCGCAAGGAGATCGACAACGAGTGGATGCTGATCTTCGGCGGGCTGCTGTCGGTGTTGTTTGGTCTTGTTGTGCTGATCGCACCCGGCGCCGGCGCGATCGGATTGATCTGGGCGATCGCCATCTACTCGATCCTGTTCGGCATCACGTTTGTAGCACTGGCGTTTCGCCTGCGGGGCTACACGCGTCACACAGCAGCGGCGTGAGTCGGCCACACCATTCCGAACCGCTGCAGCAAAAAGGGCGAAGCCGCTGTTTACCAGCGGCTTCAGCCGGTTTGATTGCTTGTCGGCCCTGGACTATTCTTCCGCCTTCGCAATTCGGCGAAATACTCGTTCACAAAAATCCCGCGCGCCGGCAAGCCGACCGCGGGTTCCTGAACCACACGCTCTGCCAGTGAATCCGTGGCCAGAACCTGTGGTTGTTCGCGCCTTCTGCGCGAGTCAATAACGTTTGTCTCGATCCAAGAAAGTCGGCCGAAAAGGAGGAATGTTGGCATGTTGGAGCATGAAGACTTTGCCGTCGTGGTGAAAAACCGGGCAAAGCTGCCCAGGCCGTGGCAATGGGAGATCTACCGAGCGGGCCGGACCAGCCCGATTAGTCGCTCGCCAGAATTTTTTGCGACCGTAGGAGACGCCAGCCGAGCCGGTAAAAAAGCGCTGCACCTGTTGTTAAGCGAGTGTCCACCGCCATAGGGTGGGTCACAATTCAAACGGACCGACCGCTCGACTTTCGGTGGTTACCTGGACACAATTTAAGCACGGACATGTAACTAAATCGGGCATTGTGATGTGGTGTGACGAACAGCCTCAAGAAGAGGTTTCAAATCGAATTTCGCTTGTGCTCGTTCGACATCCACCCGTATAACAACATTCGTGATCCAACGAACAAAAGGATGAACTACATGACGAACGTTACGATGGGACGGACTGATGAAGACATCTTTGCCTTTGAGGTCTCCGATGAGGCGTTGGAAATCGCCGCGGGGACCGAGAACGAGAAAGCCAGCTACACCCTCGGGGCCTGCAGCGGCCTGTCTGTTTGCCCAGGCTGACCAGCCTAAGTGCACTCCGATCGGATTTTGGAAAGACCGCCGCGGCGGTCTTTCTGTTCCTGACTTCGCGGCGCCGTTATCGGCATGGCAGCCGGCGCGTGCTCGCTTTTTATGCCGGCCGGCCAGTCCGAAGGCTGAAATGTCCGCGTTGTGGCATCGTCGCACTGGCCGCCCGCTCTGCGTCGATCATGAAGTCGCGCGTAATCGGCACCGCATCACGCTTGGTCGAAAGCAGCAATTGAAACACCATATGCGAGCCGTGAAGGAATTCGAGTTCGACAGCGGCCAGATAGAATTCCCACATCCGGCAGAATCTTTCATCGCAGGTCGCCACCGCCTGCGCTCGATTTTGGGCGAAGCGCTCGCGCCAATGTTTCACTGTGTAATAATAATGTAGCCGCAGCACTTCCATATCGTTGCACCACAGACCGCAGCGCTCGCTGGCGGCAAAAGTCTCCGACAGCGCGGGCACATACCCGCCGGGAAAGATGTATTTGCGGATGAACGGACCGGTGGTACCGGGCGGCGACATGCGGCCGATGCAGTGAATGAAAGCATAGCCGTCAGGCGTCAGCAGCTCGCGGATCTTCCGGAAATACTCGTCGAAATGTCCGGCGCCGACATGTTCCATCATGCCAACCGAGACAACGCGGTCAAACTGGCCGGTGAGCTGCCGATAGTCCAGCTCACGAAACTCGACACGGTCGGAGACGCCGGCAGCCTCGGCATAGACGCGCGCTACCTTGATCTGCTCGGGCGAAACGTTGATCCCGGTGACACGGGCGCCCGTTTCGCGCGCAAGATGAATGGCAAAGCCGCCCCAGCCGGAGCCGATCTCGGCGACGGTCATGCCGGGTTTTAATTGCAATTTACTGGTGGCGTGGACCAGCTTGTTGTGCTGTGCCTGATCGAGCGTTTCGCGCTCGGGATCGCGAAAATAGGCGCAGGAATATTGCAACTGATCGTCGAGGAACAGGCGGTAAAGTTCGATCGGGACATCGTAGTGGTGGCGGGCATGCGCCGCGGCAAGCCCGATCGGGTTGGCCTGATGCCAGCGACGCAGACTACGCCACAGCCGCCGCATCAATTTCTGCGAGCCGTACGAATAAAGTGCGGCGCGGTTGACCGAGAACAGCAGAAGAAAATCGTGGATTTTGGCGCCATCCTCGAGCGTCAGCGTGCCGTCCATATAGGCTTCGGCGGTATGCAGTTCCGGATTGATGAACAGCCTGGTGTAAAGCTTGCGATCACGCAGGTGGATGCCGACGTCGGGTCCGGGCAGGAGACCGCCGAATACATGCACCTTGCCGTCAGCGTCGCGGACTCGCAGCTTGCCCTTGCGGATAAAGCGCCGGAGCAGATTGGACAATAGACGCACGTAGCAGTCCTCCGTGGTCGTCTTAAATCTTCATAGCAATGAATCCGAAACGGATCACGTGGGGCCGGCAGAAGCAGCGTGAAATGACCCAAGGAATTGATCTTCACGCCACATAAACCAGTTTTGGACCCATCATCGATGCTGCGGCAAATCTGCCTATCTCCTATACAGGGCGCCGTCCGGACTGCCTTTCGCTTCCCGCGAATCCCGCCGTCTGCTATCGTTTACGCCATCCCGACATGTCGGAAGGAGAAAACACAGTTATGGCGAGTGCCGCTCAGGATATTGTCGAAATGATTACGGGCCGAATTAGCCCCACCAGCAGTGCGCTTCAATTGTCGGAGCCGCTCGACAAACTGGGACTGGACTCCATGCAGGTGGTCGAGTTGATTTTTGATATCGAGGAAAAATTCGACATAAACCTCCCGGTCAACGCGAATTTGGACATTGAAAGCAAGACAGTGGGGGATCTCATTCAAGCGGTGGACCAGCTTGTTGCCGCTAAAGCGAAACCGAATTGAACCGGGTTGTTATTACCGGCCTCGGCGTTGTCTCATCCGTTGGACAATCAACGCAGGATTATTGGGATTCCCTGATTGCGGGGCGGTCGGCTTTTGCGCCGCCGACGCTCGGAACCGCCGCGCAGGCCACCGGCAAGCTCGTCGGCGAAGTCAAAGGCTTTGAGCCGGCGGCCCATTTTGAATCATCGCAGCTCTCGTTGCTCGACCGGGTTTCGCAATTCGCCATCGTTGCTGCGCGGCAGGCGGTGAGCCAATCGGGACTTGCGTTACGCGGCGAGCTTGCCGAGCGAACGGCCGCGATCATCGGAACCGGATCGGGCGGACATACGACCGTTGACGACAGCTTCCACCGTCTCTATGCGGCCGGCGCCGCGCGTCTGCATCCCCTGACCATTCCCAAGGCCATGATCAGCGCGCCCGCGAGCCAGGTGTCGATGTACTGCGGCATCAAAGGTCCGGTTTTTGCGGTTTCATCCGCGTGCGCGTCGTCAACGCATGCCATCGGTCAGGCTTTCCATATGGTGCGAAACGGCAGCGCGACCTGTGCCGTGACGGGCGGCACTGAGGCGAGCATTACTTTCGGCGCCATGAAGGGTTGGGAAGCCATGCGTATCATGTCGCCCGACACCTGCCGGCCGTTCTCGAAAGACCGAAAGGGAATGTTGATCGGCGAAGGCGCTGCCGTGGTGGTGCTTGAGGCCCTCGATCACGCGCGCAGCCGAGGCGCGAATATCCTGGGCGAGATTGTCGGATTTGGAATGAGCGCCGACTCGAAAGATCTGACCGCCCCCGACCCAGATGGAATGGCGCGGGCCATGACCGCGGCGTTGGCGGATGCAGCCCTGTCTCCGGATATGATTGATTATGTCAACGCTCACGGGACGGGCACGACCGCCAACGATCAGACCGAAACGGTCGCGTTGCATCGGAGTTTCGGCGCCCATGCGCGGAAACTTGCAATCTCGTCCACGAAATCCGTTGTCGGTCACACGCTTGGCGCCGCGGGCGCGCTGGAATTTGTCGCCGCCATCATGGCAATTCGCGATGGCATCGCGCCGCCGACGATGAATTACCTCGGGGCGGACCCTGACTGCGACCTCGACTACGTCCCGAATGAAGCGCGGCGGATGCCCATCCGCGCGATCCTGAACAATTCCTTCGCGTTTGGCGGATTGAACGCTGTTTTAGCGGCGCGCCAGGTCCTGTGAACGCCTAGTTTGATCATCGTGCGACTGGCGCTACTCGCGCTTTCGCTTGACGCAGTTGTATTGCGTTCCTTTTTGAGCGAGTACGATATCAATCGTAGGCGTCGTATTGAGACAGCTGCCGGTAATTTGTAAAATTTCATCTGCCGGACACGTATTATTATCAACCAGCACTTTCTGTCCGCATGATAACTGGTTGGCCTCAGGCTCTTTCTTAATGGTCTGAGCCCCTACTGACGCCGGAAAAGCGCCAATCGCGATAATGAGCGCTAGTTTCCTCAGCCAAGAATCTATCACGAGTTGGCTTATGGCACTCTTTGCCCGAATGAGTCCATTAAAACCGGCATCCCACTTCGCAAATGGGGCACGACGGTATCAAAAAAAATGGGGTCGCTTGCAATGTCCGGATGCTGCCGGAGCGGCGGCGTTACGCAGATGCAACACGAATTGGCTGCCGCTTCTGGAAATGTCTCAGGATCGCGAAACAAGCCGCGGCGGCGGCAACGTGTTTGAGGGTGTGCCCGCTCAAAATCGAGCCAACCGAATAAATCGCCCCGTCATTGAACTCGAATAGTTTTGCAAGGACATATAAAGCCGCGGCAATCAGCCAATACGATGTACAGCTGTATATGGGTGGAAACCTCAGGAAAAGTACCGGCAGCACGAGGCAGGGAAAAAACTGGACCCATCCATACAGCCGCAGATCGCCGGTCCAACGCCACAGCAAAATGCTTAACACGCCGATGGCGATCAGCGGCCACAAGAGTATAGCGCCTGTCTTTGCATCCAGCCGTTCCGCGACGGCCATTGCAAGGATGGTCATGAAAGCGATCGCCATCGGCAACCTGTCCCAGAACAACGTCTGATCATTTGGATCAAGGTGATAGTAGGCCGAACCGAAGCCGGTCATCAGTATCGCCAGGAAAAGCAAGGCGATTGCCGCGTCTCGACGGAACTGCACCACCCCCGCCGCGCCGACGGCAATGAACAGAAGATTTGAAACGACGTTCCAGAAATGCGGGATGCCGAGGATCGTTCGCTGATCGGCGAAATCGTGATAATTTTGATCCTGGTGGATCGGCGGCAACAGCAGCAGTCCGATGAGCGAGGCTGCCAGCAAGGCAAGGAATGTAAGCACGCGGCGGGTATTTTCGGGGCTTTCAAGCATCATTCGATTCGCCTGACAAAGACATCGGCAATTGTGCCTCAACGGGCGGTCGGCAGCGATGCACGAATGCGATCGGAGAAATCAGGCGCATCATCGGCCGCCAGCGCAACGTTATTGATCAAGGAACGCTGTCGCAGCTCTTCAAACGGTAACGTCGTATCCACCCGGCCGGAATGGTAGAGGTAGCTGTCGATCAGCCCGTTGAGCAGATGGCGAATGTTGAACTGGCCGGTTCGACCGGCGGCATTTGCATAACGTATGATGTTGATCGTGCAGCTGTTGGTCAGCAAGTGATAGAATTCGGGCCGATCGGCAAGTTCGTTGATCCGCTCAAGATAAACCAACAGCAGTCTCCGCACGTTCTCTACCGGTGAGTTGAGCCGGTAGAGATACACCGTCTCCTTGCGAAAGTTGGTGCGCACGCGAACAAGATCACGTTCGTTCCCCACCACGTAGATTAGCTCGAACTGCTTGAAGAGAGACGCGAGAGGATCAAAGCCTTCACCCACTTCCGGGCGCGTTTCGATGGAGATGCTCAGCGGTGCGGCGTTGTCGAAAATGAAGCTCACGAACGTATGTGCTACCGGGCCCTCGCTCCAGTACGACACAAAAAAATCGAGTCCCGTCAGGTGCGATAGTTGCACCTCGCGCTCTTCGTAGCGAACCGTAAAGTCATCCCGGCTGCGATAATCAAAATCCCGGACTCCGGTGATGTGCACGCGATCGCCGTCGATGGTTGCGCGCGGCATCACCGCGACTTCCGGCCGCCACGGTCGGTGATGCGACGGCATAATCGATACCCACCAGGCAACCACGCCAGCAAACAATGCGATGAAAAAGATAAATGCCCGGCGCTGTCGTGACAGCCAAAGGAGCCAAATCGAGACGACGGCAAAGCAAGCGGCCAAGGCGAGCCGCGCCACAGCCCATGGCAGGTTCGAAAAATAAATGGCCAGGGTGCCCCAGGCGACGAACAAAGCCTGGCACAAAATCGGTGCTGCCCTGCCCGACCAGCCGAAAAACCTGGACAAGAAGCTGCGGTCAGCTTCACCCATTGGCCGAAAAGTCGCGAGTTTCAGTTTGTCCTGGATCCGGCTTGATCACCTGCAACCTCCCCAGTCAAAATGTGGGCCCACATGCTAGCTGCAATCACCGGCGGAAAACGATCGCCCCCAAAGGCCAACGGTGCTTGGCGACGCTATTCTGTAACATAGAATTTGGATGGGTCGGTTGAAACGCATTACAGGAGATTGAAATGGGGTGCTGCGCCTGGTCGCCAGCATGGAGACAGCTGGCCGTCGCGATCGGTTTTGTATCGCTCGGCCTTACGCTGTCGGTCTCAACCTCTCTTGCCCAATCATCGCGAGCCGGCTTTTGCCGAGAATATGCCCGTGATTACTCAATGCGTTATTCAAGCGGCGGTATCATGGGTGGCGTGGTGCGCGGTGCACTCGGTGGGGCCGTCATTGGACGATTGACGCGCCTCAAGCCATGTTTGCTGGCGGAGTGTCCGCTTAATGCCCGATCGCATTTCCAGAGTGCGAGAATGAACTAAACAGCCGTTAATACGATGGCTTAAATGCGCTTGTGCGCGTGGAGTGCTGTTTAAAGAAGCTGGCCTTACTGTCGCTATTGCGAGGCTTTAACCGGAAAAACGGAAATGCACTCTGCGACCAGATTTTGTTGGCAGTCCGGCGTCATTGCGCTTGCCACAATCATTTTCGCATTCCTGGTGCCGGGCATCGCACTATGTAAAGTCGTTTCGTTGACAAGCATCGCATCGGCAATCGCAATAACGACCCTTGTTGCGGGATTCGGGCTCTATCTGGCGGGCCAGTTGATCGAAAAACGCACTCCCCAAAGCGAGCGCGTCGATCATTATCTTCAGGCAAGTATTCTCGTAACCGCCGCCGGTTTGTTGTGGGGCCATGTGGTATTGCAAACGGGTCCGTGGCGGGACAGGAGCATTGAGCCCGGAGTAGCATTTGCGATAGTCGCCGGTTGCGGTGTAGCGGGAGCCCTACTGCTGATACGGCGCGCCAGGCGGCTCGCCGCCAACGGATCCAATCTCGCAAAATCAACCAACTGAAATTGGCTGGGGCGCCAGGATTCGAACCTGGGAATGGCGGAATCAAAATCCGCTGCCTTACCACTTGGCTACGCCCCAACAGGTACCGGAGAGCCGCGACGAAGCGATTTCGTACGCGGCGGCCGGACCATAGCGGCGCGGCCCTGCCCGATCAATGTCCGCAACCCGCATATTATATATGTAGCGCGCGTTGACCCGCCCTGCCCCGGCACTAGATTAGCGAGCCATGACCTACCGCGCGCCGGTCGCCGATATTGCATTCACCCTCAAGCACGCTGCCGGCCTGAAGGCTGCGCTGGCGGAAGGACTTTATGGCGATCTTGACGAAGAGACGGTCGACTCCGTCATTGCGGAGGCCGGGCGTTACGCCACCGACGTCATCGCACCACTCAACCAGGTCGGCGACAAGTTCGGAACGCCGTTCAAGGACGGCCACGTCACGACGCCCCCCGGCTGGAAAGAGGCATATACGGACTGGGCCGCAGCCGGATGGAATGGTCTTGCGTCGCCCTCAGATTGGGGCGGCCAGGGTCTGCCGCAGGCGCTGAACGCAGCCTGCATCGAAATGTGGAACTCGGCGTCCATGGCCTTCGGCATCGGGCCGGTGCTGACGATGGCGGCGATCGACGCGCTGCATGCCTACGGAAGCGAGACTCTCAAGAAGCAGTATCTCGGCAAGCTCATCAGCGGCGAATGGATGGGCACGATGCAGCTCACCGAGCCGCAGGCGGGCTCCGATGTCGGCGCGCTGCGCAGCAAAGCCGAGCGCGCAGGCGACGGGACCTACCGCGTCACCGGCTCGAAAATATTCATTACCTACGGCGAGCACGATCTCACCGACAACATCATTCACTTCGTGCTGGCGCGACTGCCCGATGCGCTGCCCGGCACCAAAGGGATTTCGCTTTTTCTCATCCCGAAGATCATGCCGGATGGCTCGCGCAACGACGTCCGCGCGCATTCGGTCGAGCACAAGCTCGGCATCCATGCCTCGCCGACCTGCACGATGGTCTACGGCGACCACGGCGGCGCCAAGGGATTTCTCATCGGTGAGGAAAACAAAGGCATGGCCTGCATGTTCACGATGATGAACCGTGCGCGGCTTGCCGTCGGCCTGCAGGGCGTCGGCATTGCCGAGCGCGCGACGCAGCAGGCCCTTGCTTATGCCCGCGAGCGCAAGCAAGGCGCTGCCGGCGCGATCATCGCCTATCCCGACGTGAGGCGCATGTTGCTCACGATGCGGGGCCTGACAGGCGCAGCGCGCGCAATCTGCTATGCGACGGGCATTGCCATCGACCGCTCCCTGCGCGCCAAAACAGACGCGGCCCGCAAGGCAGCACACGAACGCGCATCGTTGCTGACCCCCGTTGCCAAGGCGTTTTCCACCGACATCGGGATCGAGGTCGCTTCGCTTGGCGTGCAGGTGCACGGCGGCATGGGTTACATCGAGGAAACGGGGGCGGCGCAGCACTTCCGCGACGCGCGCATCGCGACGATCTACGAAGGCACCAACGGCATTCAGGCACTCGACCTGGTCGCGCGCAAGGTGCCGCTGGAAGGCGGCAAGACGGTCGCACTTTATATCGACGAGCTACGCCGGACCGTTGAGGCCGTGCGCGCAAGCAACGCGCCGGTCCTGGGAGAAACCGCGGCGCGGCTCGGCGAGGCGGTCGACAGTCTCGAACGGTCGACGCGCTGGCTGCTGTCGCAGAAATCGTCCGATACGGCGCTTGCCGGTGCGACGCCATATCTGCGCCTGTTCGGCAACGCGGCCGGCGGCTGCATGCTCGCCGAGGATGCCTTGGCCGCGTTGCGCGCCGGCGACGGAAACGCGCGCGGCACGCTTGCGCGCTTTTTTGCTGAAAACATCGCTGTTCAGGCAGGCGGATTCGAGCGCACAATTGTCGAAGGCGGTGACAGCATCAACGCAGCCCAGGCGGCGCTCGCCGAATAAGGACAGACACGCCGATGTCGCTGAAGGGAAAGACCCTGTTCATCACCGGCGGCTCACGCGGCATAGGGCTTGCTATCGCGCTGAAGGCCGCGTCGCAGGGCGCCAACATCGCCCTCGCCGCCAAGACCGTCGAGCCGCATCCGAAGCTTGAGGGCACCATTCATACGGCTGCGGCCGAGGTCGCAAAGGCCGGCGGCCGCGCCCTGCCGCTCGCCGTTGATGTCCGCGACGAGGCGGCCGTGCAGGCGGCGATCGACGAGGCCGCCGAAAAGTTCGGTGGCATCGACATCGTGGTGAACAATGCCAGCGCGATTCAGCTGACCTCTGTCGCGGCGACCGACATGCGCCGCTACGACCTGATGCAGCAAATCAATGCGCGCGGGACATTCATGGTGTCGAAACACGCGATCCCGTATCTCGTGCGCACCGCGAACCCGCACATCCTGATGCTCTCGCCGCCGCTCGACATGTCTGAGAAATGGTTCGCGCCTCACACCGCCTACTCGATCGCAAAATTCGGGATGAGCCTCGTGGTCCTGGGGCTCGCCGGCGAACTACGCGGCAAGGTCGCGGTGAATGCGCTCTGGCCGCGCACTACGATCGCGACCGCTGCGATCCGCAACTTGCTCGGTGGAGAGACCATGATACGGCGATCGCGCAAGCCCGAGATTCTCGCCGAAGCCGCGTGCCGCATCTTCGAAAAGCCGAAGAGCTTCACCGGGAACTTTCTCATTGACGACACCTTTCTCGCAGGGGAAGGCGTGACAGATTTCGACCAATACCGTGTCGATCCGAGTCAACCTTTGCAGATCGATTTTTTCGTACCTGACAGCAGCCAGCCGCCCAACGGCGTCAGCCTGGACGCAAAATCGCGATAAGCACTTCCGCCCGGCCACGGGAGCGTTTAAGTCTAGGCAATGTCCACGCTTCTGCTCAGTCATCCCGCCTGCCTGAACCACCTCACGCCTTCCGGCCACCCGGAGCGGCCGGACCGGTTGCGCGCGATCGAGCAGGCCCTGGAAGATGAAAAGTTTCAGTCGCTGGCACGCGTCGAGGCGCCACGCGGGCCGCTCGACATTATCGCGCTTTGCCATCCTGCGGACTACATCGAGGCAATCCGCGATGCCTCGCCTGCCGAAGGCCTTGTCCGCCTGGACGCCGACACGGCGATGTCGCCTGGCAGCTTCGAGGCGGCCTTGCGGGCCGTCGGCGGAGCCAAGCTTGCGGTCGATGAAGTGATGGCCGGCAAGGCGTCGAATGCGTTCGTTGCGACACGCCCGCCCGGACACCACACCGAGACGGCGCGCCCGATGGGCTTCTGCCTCTTCAATAACGCGGCTATTGCAGCACGTTACGCGCAAAAAACGCATGGCATCGAGCGGGCGGCAATCGTCGACTTCGACGTCCATCACGGCAATGGTTCGCAGGATATCTTCTGGTCCGATAAAAGCGTCATGTATTGCTCCACCCACGAGATGCCGCTTTACCCGGGCACCGGCGCGGTCGGCGAACGCGGCGAATTCAACACGGTCGTCAACGCGCCGCTGTCGGCCGGCGATGGCGGCAGTGAATTCAAGGAGGCGTTTGAGAGTGTCATTCTCCCGCGCCTGCGTGAATTCAAGCCGAACATCCTTATCGTCTCGGCCGGATTCGACGCGCACACGCGTGACCCGCTCGCCAATCTCAATCTCGTGGAAGCCGACTACACGTGGGTCACCAAAAAATTGATGGACGTTGCCGATGCGAGCGCCAAGGGCCGTGTCGTGTCTTTGCTTGAGGGCGGCTATGATTTACAGGGTCTTTCGCGCTCGGTTGCGGCTCACGTGACCGCCTTGATGCACGGATAGAGAATCCGGGCTATCTTTCACCCAGTGCACGACTAAAGAAGCGCCGGACGCGATATGGCCGAAAACAACATCGACGTTAAGAAAATGCCTTTCGAGCGGGCTATCGAGGAGCTCGAATCGATCGTCAAGCGCCTGGAAGAGGGCAAGGTGCCGCTTGAGGAATCCGTCGCCATTTATGAGCGCGGCGAGGCATTAAAGACGCGCTGCGAGGAATTGTTGCGCCAGGCTGAGGCCCGGGTTGAAAAAATCACCCTAAACACCAGCGGAAAGCCCACCGGCAGCGAGCCGCTCGACGTCGATTGAGGCAATATGGGCCAGAGGCCGAATTGCCCCTCAAGGTCGAAGTGGTGTAAGCCATGCGGCTGGGTCTGGGGATTCGCTGCTTTCCCGCCGTAAACCAATCAGTTGGAGTTGTGCGTGTCCGAAGTGTCCAAGACGCCGTTGCTTGATCGCGTCAATCTGCCAAGCGATCTCAAGAACTTATCACCCGAGCAACTCAGGCAGCTCGCCGACGAGCTGCGCCACGAGATGATCGACGCCGTCGCCAGGACCGGCGGCCATCTCGGTGCAGGGCTTGGCGTGGTCGAGCTGACAGTCGCGCTCCACTATGTCTTTGACACGCCAACGGACCGGCTGATCTGGGACGTCGGCCACCAGGCCTACCCGCACAAGATTCTCACCGGCCGGCGAGACCGCATCCGCACGCTGCGGCAAGGCGGCGGCCTGTCCGGGTTCACCAAGCGTGCCGAAAGCGAATATGACCCGTTCGGTGCCGCGCATTCGTCGACGTCGATTTCGGCCGCACTTGGCATGGCGGTCGCCCGCGATCTCCAGGGGAAGAGCAACAATGTCATTGCCGTGATCGGCGACGGCGCGATGTCGGCCGGCATGGCCTACGAGGCGATGAACAACGCCGGCGCGCGCAACGAGCGGTTGATCGTCATTCTCAACGACAACGACATGTCGATCGCGCCGCCGGTCGGCGCGATGTCGGCCTATCTTTCGCGGCTTCTGTCGGGGCGCACATATTTGAAACTGCGCGACGTCGGCAAGCAGCTGACCGCACACCTGCCGAAGCGGCTTGACGAATTCATAACGCGCGGGGTCGAGCACGCGCGCGGGTTCTGGACCGGCGGAACGCTGTTCGAGGAGCTCGGTTTCTACTATGTCGGCCCGATCGACGGACACAATCTCGATCACCTGCTTCCCGTCCTGCGCAACGTACGCGATGCCGAAACGGGGCCAATCCTTGTGCACGTCGTGACGCAGAAGGGCAAAGGCTATGGGCCGGCGGAATCGTCCGCCGACAAGTATCATGGCGTGGTGAAGTTTGACGTTGCAACTGGCGCGCAGGTGAAGTCGAAGCCGGGCGCACCGCAGTACACGAAAGTTTTTGCGCAGAGCCTGATCAAGGAGGCCCGCAAGGATGACAAGATCGTTGCGATCACCGCAGCGATGCCGTCGGGCACGGGGCTCGACCTGTTTGAAAAAGAATTTCCGAACCGCTGCTTCGACGTCGGCATTGCCGAGCAGCATGCCGTCACCTTCGCGGGCGGCCTTGCTACGGAAGGGCTCAAGCCCTTCGCCGCGATCTACTCAACGTTCCTGCAGCGCGCCTACGATCAGGTCGTGCATGACATTGCAATCCAAAGTCTGCCGGTCCGCTTTGCGCTCGATCGCGCCGGGCTGGTCGGCGCGGACGGGCCGACGCACGCGGGAGCCTTCGACGTCGCCTATCTCGGCTGCCTGCCCAACTTCGTGCTGATGGCAGCCGGCGACGAGGCCGAACTTGTTCACATGGTCGCAACCGCCGCCGCGATCGATGACCGTCCCTCGGCGGTCCGTTATCCGCGCGGCGAAGGCCTGGGCGTGCCGATGCCCGATGAGGGCAAGCCGCTCGAGATCGGCAAGGGCCGCATCGTGCAGGAAGGCCATAAGGTGGCGCTCCTGTCATATGGCGGCCGGCTCGGCGAATGCCTGGCGGCAGCCAAGGAACTCAAAGCCCTCGGCCTGTCGGCCACGGTCGCGGATGCCCGCTTTGCCAAGCCGCTCGACGTCGAATTGCTGACGCGCCTGGTGCGGGACCACGAAGTGCTGGTGACGGTCGAGGAAGGCGCCATTGGTGGCTTCGGCGCCTACGTCCTGCAGGCCCTGGCCGAGCACGGGCTGATTGAACGCGGGTTGCGCGTCCGCTGCATGGTGCTACCCGACCGGTTCATCGATCAGGACAGCCCGAACGCGATGTATGCTCAGGCCGGACTCGATGCAAAAGGTATCGTCGCGAAGGTTTTTGAAGCGCTCGGCAAGGATGCCGCCGAGGAAACGGTACGGCTCGCGTAGGCTTTACAGATTCCGCTTCCTTCGCGGCACCTTCTTTCCTTTCTTCCGCGCTTCGGACAGACCGATTGCTATCGCCTGCTTTCGGCTCGTGACCTTCTTGCCGCTGCGGCCGCTTCTGAGCGTGCCTTTCTTGCGTTTCTTCATAACGCGCTCGACATCCTTTGAAGCGCTTCTTGAATATCTACGTGCCATACTGTTTCTCCTCGATCTAAACGCATGTGGCCGTGCCAAAACATTTGACGCCCGAAACTGCTAACCGTCGTACATGGAACATGGTTCCTCATCCAGGCTCTCGCAACGCCGAAGGGAGCATGCTGTGAGCGCGCCGCGCCAACGTGCCGACCGTCTTCTCGTCGAGCGCGGCCTGTTTGAAAGCCGCGCCAAGGCTCAGGCGGCGATCGAAGCCGGGCTTGTATTTGCCGACGATCAGCCGGTGCGTAAGGCGTCCGAAGAATTGGCAACCGATTCCGTCATACGCGCGAGCGCTGTGCACCCCTATGTTTCACGCGGCGGCCTCAAGCTTACGGCCGCACTCGATCATTTCGGCTTTGACCCCAAAGGGCATGTTTGTCTCGACGTCGGCGCCTCGACGGGCGGATTTGCCCAAGTCCTGCTCGAGCGCGGGGCAAGGCGCGTCTACGCGGTCGACGTCGGACGCGGCCAGTTGCACGAGTCGCTGCGGGCGCGACCCGAGATCACCTTGCTTGAGGCAACCGACATCCGCTCGCTTTCCCCTCACCTGCTGGACGAAGCGCCGGATTTTGTCACCGTCGACGCTAGCTTTATATCGCTCAAGAACGTGCTGCCGTCGGCGCTCGCGCTCGCCAAAGGACCTGCCCAACTTGTTGCATTGATCAAGCCGCAATTCGAGGCGGGCCGCGCCGCGTCGAAAAAGGGCATCGTGCGCGACCGTACGGTGCACGCCGCGGTCTGCACCGACATTGAGAAGTTTGTCACCGCGCTTGGCTGGCGTGTCGTGGAAACCATCGAATCGCCGATCACCGGTGGAGACGGAAACATCGAATTCCTGCTTGGAGCCGTGCGTGACTGAACAGCTCACCATTTCGCGGCTTGGCCATCGCGGCGACGGCATTACCGAAACGCCTGAAGGCGCGGTCTACGTGCCCTACACGCTTCCCGGCGAATCCGTCACGGTCGACCGTGTCGCCGGTCATCCCGACCGCCGGCATCTGTTGCATGTCGACAAACCCAGCCACGAGCGCGCTACACCGGTCTGCAAGCATTTCGGCACCTGCGGCGGCTGCGCGCTGCAGCACTGGTCGCTTGCCGAGTACCATCTTTGGAAACGTTCGCTTGTCGCCGAGGCCCTGGCGCAGGCCGGCATCGTCGCGCCGGTGGCAGACCTGATTGACGCGCACGGCGCGGGCCGGCGGCGTGCGGTATTCCATGCACGCCGCGGGACTCACGACCTACTGGAAGTCGGTTTCACAGCCCCGCGGGCGCACCATATCGTCCCGATCGACGATTGCCCCATTCTGGCGCCCGGACTCGCAGACGCCTTGCGCGCCGCCTGGGCGATCGCGGAGACAATCAGAGGCACGGGAAAGCCGCTCGACATTCAAGTAACGGCAACTGACAGCGGGCTCGACGCCGACGTGCGCGGATCCGGTGCGCTCGATGTGGAGCGATTGGCAGCGCTGGCGAAGGTGGCCGAGGCCCATAAGCTCGCCCGGCTCACCCGCCACGGCGAGCTGGTGGCGCAACGCACGCAACCTTTGTTGCGCGTCGGGCGCGCCGATGTGCCGTTGCCTCCAGGTGCATTCCTCCAAGCGACCGCCGAAGGCGAAGAAAGCTTGGCGCGCCTCGTGTTAGAGCACGCCAGCAAGGCCCGCCGCGTCGCCGATCTTTTCACGGGGATCGGCACGTTTGCACTTCGCCTGGCGGAAACCGCGCGCGTTGCGGCCTCCGACAGCGAGCCCGCGGCAATCAAGGCGCTGCAACAGGCAGCAGGCAAAGCGAGCGGCCTCAAGCCCGTCGATGCGCAGGTGCGCGATCTTTTCCGGCGCCCGTTCATGGCGTCAGAACTTAAGGATTTCGACGCGGTGGTGTTCGATCCGCCGCGGCAAGGCGCCGAAGCGCAGGCGCGCGAACTCGGCAAAAGTGCGGTACCCGTCGTCGTTGCAGTGTCCTGCGACGCAAATACGTTTGCGCGCGATGCCTGGATTCTCGTCAACGCCGGCTACAAAATCGCTTCAGCCGTTCCCGTCGACCAGTTCCGCTATTCGCATCACGTAGAAATCGTTGCGAAATTCACCCGATAGCTACTGATAACCGCCCCAGCGCTCCTGCCACATCCTCTCGCCGATCGTGCAGGAGACGCGCGCTCGGGATGCAGTGGGCACAATTTGTGGGTCAGGTTGCCGTCCGGCAACTTCCAGGACGAGCTTGGTGCGTGTCGCCTCGATGAACTTTTCGCGCTCCCGGATCGGGATAACAAATGCGCCTGGCCCGCCGATCACGCAATCCTCGTAGTACTCGTCGAGATTGTCCATATCCATGGTCCCCTTGTAAGGCCGTTTGAGCATAATGGGCAGGCCGTTGATCGTAATGCCGGCCGCAAGGACATCGTCGCGTATGAGCTCAACGAGCGGGCCGGCGTTGTTGGCTCCGTCCCCTGACACATCGATCACGCGCCGAAGACCCCTGTAACCGCTGTCGTCAAACAGCGGCTTGGCAAAACGCAGCCCGCCGGAAATCGACGTCCGCGAGGCGCGTCGTATCGGTGCGCGCGCGATTTCCGCAGCGACCGCATCGGCGGACTCAGGACCATCGATCACCCGCCACGGCATCAGAATCTTCTGGTCCGATTGTCCCGCCCATTCGAAATAGGTGATCGCGATCTTGCCATGCGCGCCCTGGTGCAATGCTTGCAGGAATTCTTTGGACGTTAGCGCCAGCACATAACCTTCGCGTTGCAGCGCCTGCTCGTCGGGATCCATGGAGTAGGAGACGTCGACAGCGATCACCAACTCGACGTCGACAGGAATAGCGCTCGCGCGCGAATCGACAAATTTCGGCACCGTCGCGGCCGATGCCGCGAGCACAAGGGCAACGGCTGTGACGGCAGCAACGACCGCAAGATTTCGAAACCATCGCCCCATGCCGGAATGCTGGCATGCGGCATCGGCAAAAAAAAGGCCGGCCGCTCAGCTTTCCAGCGTTTCCGTCGTCACGATCTCGATGCCGAACCCGCCCAAACCCACATAGGTGCGTTTGGTCGACGCCAGCAGGCGGATCGAGGAAATGCCAAGATCCTTGAGGATTTGCGCGCCCAAGCCGATCTCGCGCCATTGCTGCGAGCGCGCCGCGTCGGTGCCGGTGTCGCCGTGGGGAATGTCGGCAACCGGAACGCCGGCGGTGCCGTCGCGCAGGTACACGATCACGCCGCGGCCAGCCTTTTTGAAGCGCGCCAACGACGCGCGAATCGATTTTGCACCGCCGAAAACATCGCCGATGATGTCGGCGCGATGCAGTCTGGCCGGGATGTCCTTTCCGCCAGCGATGTCGCCGTACACGAAAGCCATGTGGTGCACGCGGTCGAACGGCGTAATGTAGGCAAAACCCTGAAGGGTGCCGATCTCGGACGCGAGCTGGAACTCGCCGACGCGCTCGACAAGCTTGTCGCGGTTTTGCCGATAGGCGATCAGATCCGCGATCGAGAGCTGCGCCAGATTGTGCTTCTTGGCGAAGGCTGCAACTTCCGGTCCTCGCATCACTGAACCGTTGTCGTTCATCAACTCGGCCAGCACGCCCACCGGCGGCAACGACGCGAGCCGGCAGAGATCGACGCAGGCTTCGGTATGGCCGGATCGCATCAGCACCCCGCCTTGCCGCGCGACCAGCGGAAACACGTGGCCCGGCCGCACGAAATCGGCGGCGCCGCTGTTGTCATTGGCCAGCGCCCGCACCGTGTTGCAGCGCTCCTCGGCCGAAATCCCCGTGGTCAGTCCGTGGCGGACGTCAACGGACACCGTAAACGCCGTGCCGAGCGGGGCTTCGTTTTTCGCCACCATGGGGTCGAGATGCAGACGGCGTGCGTGCTCAGCGCCAAGTGGCGCGCAGACAATTCCCGAGGTGTTGCGGATGATGAACGCCATCTTGTCGGGCGTGCAATGAGCGGCCGCAACGAAGAGATCGCCCTCATTTTCCCTGTCGTCGTCGTCGGTCACGACGACGATTTCGCCCTTGGCGAAGGCCTTGATCGCGACTTCGACGCGTTGATGGTTGTCCGACACGGCCTTACCTCGAAGTCGGCGTCAGGGCTTGAACGGCCACGCCGTCCCCTCGCCGACCTGCCCGCGATGCATCAGATAGTGATCGGCCAGCACGCACGCCATCATCGCCTCGCCAATCGGCACCGCACGAATGCCGACACAGGGATCGTGCCGGCCCTTGGTGACGACCTCGGTGTCGCGACCATAGCGGTCGACCGTCTTGCGCGGGGTCAGGATCGAGGATGTCGGCTTGACCGCAAACCGCGCGACAATGGCCTGCCCGGTCGAGATTCCGCCGAGAATGCCACCCGCATGGTTCGACAGGAAAACCGGCTTGCCGTCGTTGCCCATGCGCATCTCGTCGGCATTCTCGACACCGGTCATCGCCGCGGTGGCAAATCCGTCACCGATCTCCACGCCTTTGACCGCGTTGATCCCCATCAGCGCGGAAGCAAGGTCTCCGTCGAGCTTGCCATAGACCGGTGCTCCAAGGCCCGCCGGAACGCCTTCAGCCACGATCTCGATCACCGCGCCGCACGACGACCCCGCCTTGCGGACACCGTCGAGATACTCCTCGAAGAATTTCGCTTGCTTGGCGTCGGGGCAGAAAAACGGATTCTGGCCGATCTCGTTCCAGTCCCAGCGCGACCGGTCGACCTTGTGCGGGCCCATCTGCACCAGGGCGCCCCGCACCGTCAGCCCGGGCACGATCTTGCGTGCAATCGCGCCCGCAGCAACCCTTGCGGCCGTCTCGCGCGCGGATGCCCGGCCCCCGCCGCGGTAGTCGTGGAGGCCGTATTTGACGTCGTAGGTGTAACCGGCGTGGCCCGGGCGATACTTGTCCTTGATTTCTGAATAGTCCTTCGATCGCTGGTCGACGTTTTCGATCATAAGCATGATCGGAGTCCCGGTCGTGACCTGTCGGCCCGTCTTTTCGTCAGTGAAGACGCCCGACATGATCTTGACCGCGTCAGGCTCCTGCCGCTGCGTCGTAAAGCGCGATTGGCCCGGCCGCCGACGGTCGAGCTCACGCTGGATGTCCTCAACCGTAAGCGGAATCCGCGGCGGGCACCCGTCGACCACGCAGCCGATTGCCGCCCCGTGGCTTTCGCCGAAGCTGGTGAACCGGAAGAGATGACCGAAAGTATTGAATGACATGGAGTTCTGCGGTTGCGCGGTTTGGTAGCCCGCGCCTCTGCGGCGGTCAAATAAGCGGCACGCACGCGACGAACCGTGCGCAAAACGGAGAATCCCGCCGGACAGATTTACAAATTTTCCGCCGCCGCTGAATGGATATTCATCTCGCTGAACAGAGATTAATGGCAAGCTGAACGACCGTTAAACTACGGAAAAATAAGGGGTTTTTCCGTTTTTGAGATTGCAGACAGGAGGCCCTTCGACTATCTTTTTTGTTGGTTGGGGGGAAGCACGGAATTCCGCGCTGAGTAGCAAAACGTCGCTCCAGCCAGTCAATGGATCGATCCAAGAGGACAAACACAATGCGCAAGATCACTGCAATTGCCGTCGCGCTCGGCTTTCTCACTTCGGTGAGCCTGCCGGCGTTCGCGACCCCGGCCGTCCATGGCGTCGTGAAGAGCGATGACCTGTCGGCCGCCAAGAAAAAGAAGAAGAAGGACAGCATGGAGAAGAAGTCCGAGAACACCGTGCTCGGCACGGATCTCTCCGCTGCCAAGAAGAAAAAGAAGAAAAAGTCAGATGGCGCCGAGAAGAAGTCCGAGAACGCCGTTCCCGGCACGGATCTCTCCGCCGCCAAGAAGAAAAAGTCAGATGGCGCCGAGAAGAAGTCCGAGAACACCGTTCTCGGCACGGATCTCTCCGCCGCCAAGAAGAAAAAGAAGAAAAAATCAGATGGCGCCGAGAAGAAGTCCGAGAACACCGTTCTCGGCACGGATCTCTCCGCCGCCAAGAAGAAAAAGAAGAAAAAATCAGATGGCGCCGAGAAGAAGTCCGAGATCTTCTATCGCATCGCGGCCTAACCCACGATTCGAGCGCGATCTCCGCGCTCACAATGAACGGCCGGGCTTCCACGCCCGGCCGTTGCTTTACCGCTCAGGCATAACGCGTCAGCCGGTCGCCTTCGAAAACATAGACCACGCCTTGCGCGATATCGAGCAGGGGTGCGGCAGCCGGCTTCGCGATGCCGAGATAGGCGATGAGCCCGCGCGCGGTGCCGCCGTGCGCGACAGCGACCGTGTCACGCGCAAGCCCCTCGTACCATTCGCGCATCCGCAGGGATACCGCCTGATAACTTTCACCCCCGGGCGGAACAAAATGCCACTTGTCCTGCTCACGCGCAGCGATGCGCTGCGGATCGCGCGAATGCAGCTGCGCGATCGTGAAGCCCTCCCACTCGCCGAAGGCTATTTCCGCAAGCTGCGGCTCGATGCGATAGCCGTCCGCGGGAAGCCCGAGCGGCGCACGCGCCAGCTCCATGGTCGTGCGGGCACGGCCGAGCGGGCTCGAGACGAAGTCCAGCTCGGCCACGTTGCAGCCGTCGCGCGCGAACAGTTCCCGAAGAATTTCGCCGCAATGCATAGCCTGCGCGCGCCCGCGCGCATTGAGCGGGACGTCGTGCCGGCCCTGCAGCCGGCCTGTCACGTTCCAGTCGGTTTCACCATGGCGGATATAAAAGACAATCGGTCGCGACTTCGCGGACTGACCCATCAGTCGGTCTTGCCGACGGCAATGTCGGGGGCATCGGGGTGCTTGATGCCGACGATATGGTAGCCGGCATCGACGTGGTGGATCTCGCCGGTCACGCCGCTCGACAGATCGGAAAGGAAGTAGACGCCGGCCTTGCCGACTTCCTCCAGCGCAAGGTTGCGCCGCAAAGGCGTGTTGTATTCGTTCCACTTCAGGATATAGCGGAAGTCGCCGATGCCCGATGCAGCAAGAGTCTTCAGGGGACCCGCCGATATCGCGTTCACGCGGATATTTTTGGCGCCCAAATCGGCTGCAAGGTACCGCACCGATGATTCCAGCGCCGCCTTGGCAAGCCCCATCACGTTATAGTGCGGCATCCACTTTTCGGCGCCGTAATAGGTCATCGTCAGGAGCGAGCCGCCGTTCGTCATCAGCTTCTCCGCGCGCTGGGCGAGCGCGGTGAACGAGTAGCAGCTCACCACCATGGTCTTGATAAAGTTGTCTTCGGTCGTATCGACGTAGCGCCCGTCGAGCTGATCCTTGTCCGAGAAGGCGATGGCGTGCACCAGGAAATCGAGCGAGCCCCATGCCGATTTCACGGCAGCGAAGACGGCGTCCATGGAGGCGGGATCCGTGACATCACATTGGCCGACGACCAGGCCATCGACTTCCTCGGCGAGCGGCTCCACCCGCTTCTTCAGTGCATCGCCCTGATATGTGAATGCCAGATCAGCACCGTGGTCGCGGCAGGCGCGCGCAATGCCCCAGGCGATCGAGCGGTTGTTGGCCACGCCCATGATCAACCCGCGCTTGCCGCGCATCAGGCCCGAGATTTCCGGCATGGTCCTTCCCGTATTGCCGGTGAGCGCCGGCGTTTTCCTATGGCACAGGCGATCTGAGCCATCAAGCAAAGCACCTGTGACAGCAATTGTACTGTTAATTCAATTCGTTTTTGGGAATATGATTGGACCGGTGGGGTTTTTCTGACAACTGATACCCGACCTGTGTCGGCGACGTGGCGGGCGAGCGACCCTTCAAGGACGCCTGGCCAGCATGCAACGAAAGTTACCGGAGGCTCGGTTTGCCCACGTTCCAGCAAAACGTCGAAGCAACGATCCCGGCGCTGCGTCGTTACGCGCGCGCGCTGACGCGGGATGCCGACATCGCCGACGACCTCGTGCAGGACACGCTCGTGCGCGCATTACGCTCCGAGCACCTGTTTCACGGCGGCGACGTGCGCAGTTGGCTGTACACAATCCTGACCAATCTCAACCGCAATCGGTTGCGTTCCCTGGCCAGACGACCGGTGTTGTCGCCGATCGAGGACAACGACGCTCCGGACCTTGCCGGTCCGGAGGCAGGCGGCCGCGACATCGAACGCGCGCTCGCGACTCTGGTCGAGGACCAGCGCAACGCGCTTCTGCTCGTGGTGCTCGAGGGGTTGAGCTACCGAGAAGTTGCCGAAGTGCAGGGCGTGCCGATCGGTACAGTTATGTCTCGTCTGGCGCGTGCGCGCGTACAAATCAAAACCTATCTCGACGGCGGGCGCCCAGCGCTGCGCCGCGTGAAATGAGGAAGAAGGTGAACCCATGATCAATCGCGATTCACCCGTGACTGAGGATGAACTGCACGCCTATATCGATGGCGAATTGCCGGCCGACCGCATGGAGGCCGTCACCGCCTGGCTTGCTGCTCATCCGGAGCAGGCCGTAACGGTCGCCTCCTGGCGGGCGCAGTCCGAGCGCATCCGCGCCCGTTATGGCGCAATTCTGGAAGAAGTAGTGCCGGAACGGCTGACGCTCGACCAGGTCATCCGCAGCGACCGTGCCAACGGCCGGTCGTGGAAGATCTTCGCGGCGGCCGCGGCGCTTGTGGCCTTCTTCGCCGGCGGCGCAACCGGCTGGTTCGCGCACGGCGCCTCCGTCGGCACGCGCACAAGCTCGTTTGCCGTGGCGAACGAGGCGCTCGACGCCTACAAGCTCTACGTCGTCGAGGTGCGGCATCCGGTCGAAGTACCGGGCACCGAGCGCCAGCACATGACACAATGGTTGTCGAAGCGCCTCGGCGAGGACTTACGCGTGCCCGATCTGCAGTCGATCGGCCTCAAGCTCGTCGGCGGGCGCCTGCTGCCGGGACCGACCGGAGCCGCCGCCTTCTACATGTATGAAGGCGCGTCCGGCGAGCGGTTCACGATCTACTGCGCGAAGGCGGCCACACCGGCAAGCGCGTTCCGCTATACCGCCGGCGAGCGTGCTGCCGCGTTCTACTGGGCCGACGGCAAGGTCGCCTATGTGGTGAGCGGGCCGGCCGACCGCGACAAGCTCGAGAAGGTGGCGAAAGCCGCCTACGAGCAGATGGAAAGGGACGACGCGAAGAGGTCGTAGGCCGAAACGACTTGCCGCGTGCAGGGGAGTGAGCAGGTAAACCTGCTCACTCCAGGTCCCCGCGCGGGTTGTATGGCTTCTTGTCGCTCCAGGATTTCATCATGTCCTTGAACGCATCATCGGTGTGTTCAGGCATCACGATACGCACGGTCGCGAGCAGATCGCCGGCGCCGCTTTTTGCCTTCAGGCCTTTGCCCTTGAGCCGGAACGTGCGCCCGGAATTTGTGTCAGGCGGAATTGCGAGCTCCACCGCGCCATCGAGCGTAGGCACGCGGACCTTGCCCCCAAGCGCCGCCTCGTAGAGCGTAATCGGCAGGTCGAGGCGCAGGTCGCTGCCATCCGGCTTGAACAGGGGATGCGGCGCGACGTTCACGGTTATAAGCGCATCGCCCGCCCGTCCGTTCGCGCTCGGCCAGCCCTGCCCTTTCAGCCGGATCTGCTGACCGCTCGCAATCCCCGCCGGAATCTTGACCTCGATGTCTTTTCCGGTCGGCAAATGGACGCGCGTTTTTGTCCCCTTGGCTGCATCGTTAAGCGTGATGGTGAGCGAGGCATGCAGATCCTGCCCCGCGCCGGTGCCTGCACCGAAATCCTCGCCCTCGAACGGCGCGCGGGATCCGTGGCGCGCACCACGCGCGGCACCGCCAAACATCCCGCGCAAAAGTTCGTCGATCCCACCGCCGCCACCACCGCCACCTGAGCGGCGGAAGCCGTCGGGACCGAAACTGAAACTCTCGAAATGAGCCCCGCCGCCCGGATTGAAACCACCGCCCGGTTGCGCCCCGAAACCTTCGAAGCCCTGGAAACGCGGCTTGCCTTCCGCGTCGATCTCGCCGCGGTCGAATGCCTTGCGCTTGTCGGCATCGCCGACGATCTCGTAGGCGGCGTTGAGCTCGGCAAAACGCGAGGCCGCCTTCGGGTCATGCTTGTTGGCGTCCGGATGCAATTTCTTCGCAAGCCGGCGATAGGCGCTCTTGATGTCGCCCTCGCTCGCACCCTTTGAAACCCCCAAGACGTCATAGGGGTCGCCCATCTGATCCAAACTCCCGTAAATTCCCCTGCCCGCGAGCCGAACGCCTGCGTTTCACCATATCAATGTGGGGTTCCACAAGCGCCGATGCAACGCACGCGGGCAGCAAGCGCGTATTTACGACCGCTTCCAGGGCTTGAACGAGCGAACCTGCCAATCACCCTGCTGCTGCTTGCAGGCTTCGCCCTGCACCCAGGATTGCGAGCTGCCGGAGACAAAGCTCGCGAGGAAATCGCGGCACGTCTGTCCGTCCTGCGTATAGGCTGAGGCGATCGGCGTGACCGTGCCACGCGTTCCGGTGCGCGGATTTTCCCACGGTACACTTGAGTCCTTGTCGCCGCGGCTCAGCACGGTGTTCGCAGCTGCGCGCGCATAGGCAAGATCGGCAGGCGGCGGCAGCTGCGCTTCCTCTTTCGCACTCGATGCCGCGACGGTGCCGGTACGGTCTGACTTGTCGCTGGAGGGAAAGAAAGAATCTAACTGGCCGGACAGGCTGCAGCCGCCAAGGGGGATTGCGAGTAGCGCGGCAATAGCCACCTTGCGCCATAGGCGCGGCCGCGCGCATCCACTATAAGGACCGCGGATTTGGCGGGTCTTAGCCCCGGTCACGTGAAGCACCCCAGCAGATGTCCGACAGCACACCAATTGAACACCCGAGTTGGTTAATGACTGGTGATTTCACTGCGGCCGACGAGCCTTTGCGGCTGTTTGCCGCCTGGCTGACCGACGCAACGGCCTCAGAACCGCGTGATCCCACCGCTATGACCCTCGCCACCGTCGATGCCGACGGCCTTCCGAATGCCCGGATGGTCCTTCTGAAAGGCACCGATGAGCGGGGATTCGTCTTCTATACCAATATGGACAGCCAAAAAGGGCAGGAGTTAGGTGCCCACCCTCAGGCAGCCCTGGTTTTTTACTGGAAATCCTCCAACCGCCAGGTGCGGGTGCGCGGCAGCGTGGAACGGGTGACCGATGCCGAGGCGGACGCCTATTTCGCCTCGCGCCCGAAGCAGGCCCAGATCGGAGCCTGGGCGAGCAAGCAGTCGGCCCCGCTTGAGAGCCGGCTTGCCTTCGAGAAAGCGGTCGCGGTCTATGCCGCAAAATACGCCATCGGCGCGGTGCCGCGCCCGCCCAACTGGTCGGGCTATCGTATCGTGCCGCTGTCGATCGAGTTCTGGCAGGAGCGTCCTTTCCGCCTTCACGACCGCATTGCGTTCACGCGCGATCGTCCAGGCGCCGCGTGGAGCAAGACGCGGCTCTACCCGTAAGCTAGCATCGTCAAACGATCGCTACGCTAGAACCATTCCAGGAACGGCATGCATGCCGAACTCGCAGACGAATCAGCCACGCCGCACGCTGCTTCTGACCGGAGCAAGCCGCGGCATCGGGCACGCGACGGTGAAACGATTTTCGGCCGCTGGCTGGCGCGTCATCACCTGCTCGCGGCACCCGTTCCCGGAAAATTGCCCGTGGGAAGCGGGACCGGAGGATCACATCCAGGTGGATCTTGCCGACGAAGACAATACGAACGAAGCCATTGCAGAAATCAAACGGCGGCTCGACAACCGGGAACTGCACGCCCTGGTCAACAACGCGGCGATCTCGCCGAAGACCGACGGCGGCAAGCGACTCTCAACGCTTAACACCAGCAATGATGACTGGCACCACGTATTCCAAGTGAATTTCTTTGCGCCGATCATGTTGGCGCGCGGGCTAATGGAAGAGCTCAAAGCCGCCAAGGGCTCGGTGGTGAACGTGACGTCGATCGCCGGCTCGCGCGTGCACCCGTTTGCCGGAGCGGCCTATTCGACGTCGAAGGCCGCGCTTGCGGCGCTCACCCGCGAGATGGCGAGCGACTTCGGGCGGCTCGGCATCCGTGTGAATGCCATCGCCCCCGGCGAGATCGACACCGCCATCTTGTCGCCAGGCACCGAAAAGATCGTCGAGCAGATTCCGATGCAACGCCTCGGCACCACCGACGAGGTCGCCAAGATCATCTACGTGCTGTGCACTGACACGAGCTCCTACGTGAACGGCGCCGAGATCCACATCAATGGCGGCCAGCACGTCTGAACCTCGTCATTCCGGGACGGGCCCATAGCGCGTGGGCCTCACGTATTCATCCCCGTGATACCGGCTTGCGAGAATGGGCAGAGCGTGCCGCCTACAACCACTTCCGCCACTTGAAATACAGGTACGGAAGCGCGGCGGCGAGCAACATCAGGAGCAGGGCGAAAGGATAGCCGCCGATCCATTCGAGCTCCGGCATGTGCTTGAAGTTCATGCCGTAGATCGAGGCGACCAGCGTAGGCGGCATCAGGACTACGGCCGCCACCGAAAAGATCTTGATGATGTTGTTCTGCTGGATGTTGACCACGCCCAACATCGCATCGAGCAGGAACGTGATCTTGTTGGTCAGATATGTTGCGTGATCCGACAGCGAGCCGACGTCGCGCTGCATGGACTGCAACTGGGTCCGCGTGTCCTTCGGCCATTTCATATTGTCGGCCTCGTTGGCGAGAAACAAGAGCAGGCGCCCGATCGACACCAGGCTTTCGCGTACCTTCGAGGTAAGGTCGCCTTTCCGACCGAGCGCCTTGAGCACGTCGTTGTACGACGGCGGCTTGACTTCTTCCTCCGGCTCGAAAATCGAATGCGAGATCTGGTCGACCTCGGCGCCGATACGCTCGAGGATGTCGGCGGAGCGGTCAATGACGGCATCGAGCAGGTCCATCAGGACGCTCTCGCCCGACACTTTCGGCGGGCAGGCACGCGCAAGCCTATGCTCGACAATGGCGAAGGGCCGCGGGTCGTCGTAGCGCACGGTCGCGAGACGATGTCCGGACAAAATGAAGGTGACCGCGGTGGTCTTCGGCGCCGGCGTGTCCGACTGGCACATCAAGGTGGCCGTCATGTAGCGCGCGCCGTTCTCGACATAGAGGCGACTGGAGACTTCGATCTCCTGCATTTCCTCGCGCGTCGGCACCGCGATGCCGAGCAACTGCTCGACGAGCTTGTCTTCCTGCACCGTCGGCGTGACCATATCGATCCACACCGCGTTATCCGGCGGCGATGAGCCGGGTTCTACGGCAATGCGCTCGAGCGTCGTGCCGTGCGGAACGTAGACCAAAAGCATGCAGCACCATCTTGCGCGCGGTTCGCTTCCGCGATCACGCGGCGGTCGGATCACCTCTCATGACCCGATCACGCGGATTTGCGCAAGACATAAATGCTTTGTGCGCAGCCGCTCCTGCGGCCGCGCACACAATCGTCGTGGCGGATTAAAGATCGAAAACCATCCGGCTAGCAGACAGCCGGCGCGCGCGGCACGTCAGTCGCGATCGTAAGGCTCGAGATGAGCTTCGGCCGTATGGCGCTGTCCACCCTGGTGGCACACCGCCGCCGCCACGGCCGAAATCCCGATCTTGCCGTAACGGTTGTCGAGGTTTGTGTATTTGCGCCCGGAGTCTTGCTTCTGCTCCGTTGCCTTGGTCATTTCCATAGTCCTGAACTCCAGTGCTTCCTTGCGTTTGTCCCCAAGCCCACAAGATGGTGCAGGAGTGGGGCGGAATTGCGCGGCAAATCGTATGGTCTCGTGACATTTGAGATCGCCGTGCCGCGCGCCGCATTATAGGCGCAGCCATGGTAAACCTGGCCTTAAGCTGTTGCGGCCAAAGTCGTTTTGTGTGTTGCGTCGCATTGGTGCGCTGCGACATTCCTGCAACAGGTCCACAGGAAGGTGATCACGAGCCCGCCTGAAACGTAGCAATGGCGCGGCTTTTTCGGCTAATTACAGCGTAGGCACTATGATGCGGGCGCTCGAAATGGCGACGGGGAAAACGAGGAAGACAATGGCGGTCAGGGGGTTGGCGGTCGTTCTGCTGGGCAGCCTGGTTCTCGGTGGGTGCATGCAGTCCACGGTCGAGGTGGCCTCGGACGCGAACCTCACGCCACGGGACCGAAAGTTGCTGGCGGCTGCGCCTTACGAAAAGGCGACGATCCCCGAGCCGTACAAGCGCCACATCGTGGCGTATCACCGCAAGGAAGCGCCCGGCACGATCCTTATCGATTCCGATGCGCGCTATCTCTATTACGTGCTGCCCGAAGGCCAGGCGATCCGCTACGGCGTCACTGTCGGCGAGGAAGCGCTGGCATTTTCGGGTGTGGCCAAGATCGGGCGCATGACGGAATGGCCGACCTGGACACCGACAGAAGACATCAAGAAGCGCATGGACGTGCCGAGCTTCGTGGGCCCTGGCCCGCAGAATCCGATGGGCGCGCGGGCGTTGTATTTGTTCGAGGGTAACAAGGACACGCTCTACCGCATTCACGGCACCAACCAGCCGGAATATATCGGCCAGGCGATCTCCTCGGGTTGCATCCGCCTGACCAACGAAGACGTCATCGACCTCTACAAGCGCGTGAAGCAGGGAACGGTGGTCGTTGTGCTCGCCCCGAACCAGGGCGATTCACCGGCAAATCCGCGCGTGGCCTCGGTCAATCCGTTCCGGGGCAACTGAGTTGATCAAAACCGGTTTTATGAACGGCGCCCTTCGGGCGCCGTTTTGTTTTGCGGCAGCTTAGCCCGATTACTTGCCGATATTGATCAACTGGACGCGGCGATTTTCCGCGGCATCGGGCTTGCTGCTGTTCAACAACTGCTCTTCGCCCAATCCGACGGCTTCTATCCGCGACGGCGAAACGCCGAACGGATTGATCAACGCATCCCGGATCGCATCGGCCCGCTGCTGGCTCAGCTTGAGATTATACTCCCGGCTTCCCTTCCCATCGGTGTGGCCAACGATGAGAATTTTGTAACCCTGCAGGTACGGAGAATAGAGTGCGTCGGCCATGAGACCCACGGCCCTGAAGGAGTCCGGACGGATCCGTGCCGAATTGAAATCGAACTGAACCGCGATCGTGAATTGCGCGAGCTGATCGAGCTGCGCGAACACGGGCGCGCGATTGATGCGTTCGCTGCGGGCGGGGTCGGCGATCGACTGCGCTGCAAGCTGGCGCAACTGCGCGGCGCTGATCCTGGTCGTCGGCGCCTCAACACCCTGCAGGCTGTTAACGAGCTCGGCCGACGTCAGCTTGATCGGACCGCGGGTTGTCGAGGGTGAGGCAAGTCCCACTTCATATCCGGCATCCGCAACCGCCTGCTGGCAAGCCGGGCTTATGTTTTGCTTCGTCTTGTAAAAGCACTCCAGCAGATTTCCGTCGCCGGCCTCGACTCCCGAACACCTTCTCTTTATGTCGAGATCGCATACGCGCATGACAGAAGCACGCGCCGCCGCCCGCTTCTGAAGGAGGCTTGTCAGAGCATTTATGGAGCCGACACACCGCGCCGAGACTTTGCCCTGATTGCGCAGCAGGCACTCACGCACCCGGCCGCCACCCAGGCTTTCGTTCTTGCAGAACTTGGCGATGTCGGGGCCGCAACTGATGCCAAGCTGGTCTATTGCATCGGCATAGCCGACCGTTTGGGCGAACACGGGCTGAGAAAAGAGCGGTGCAGACACAACTGCGGCAGCGAGAACCAAGCTACGACCGAACATCAATGCCCCCTTTTTCTGGTTCACTCACATGAACCAGAACCGCCGCGGGGCCTTTGATTTAGGTCAATATAGGACGCCTGGCGCCTGTTTTTGGCGTGGTTTGGCGCACAAGACCTGCGCGGGGGGAATGCAGCTCCGTTCAAAATAACGCGGTACGGCAAGGATTCGTTAACCACGAATCTGGCCTGATGGCGGCACTCGCCTACCGAAGTCGCCTGTTGCCTGTCGCGTCACGATTGCGTTTGCGCAGATCGTTTGTCCGCGAAGGCTCCCGCTCGGGCCAACCACGACATCCAGGAGATGACACGATGAAACGCTTCATGCTTGCCGCGGGTGCGTGCGCCTTGGCCTTCGCATCGGTCTTGCCGTCATTCGCCGCCGATATGCCGCGCGGTCGATATGCCGAGCCTGCCCCCTCCTACTTCAGCTGGAGCGGATTCTATGTCGGACTCAACGGCGGATACGGTTGGGGCACATCCGACTGGAGCAGCGGCGTGACGGCGGGCTCAACCGATCCGGCTGGCGGCCTGTTCGGCGGCACTATCGGCTTCAACGTACAGAACTGGGGGTTGGTCTTCGGAGTTGAAGGCGACCTCGCCGGCAACTGGATGCGCAACAATACCAGTTCGGGAACGGGGATCTGCGCGGTGCCAGGCTGCACGGTTCAGACCAGCTGGTTCGGCACTGCGCGCGGGCGCGTGGGCTACGCCTTCGACCGCGCGTTGTTCTACGTCACGGCGGGCGGCGCCTTTGGCGATGTTCAGATGACGGCCGGCGGCGCAACCGCGACGGTCGAGCGAGCCGGGTGGACTGCCGGCGTGGGCCTTGAATATGGAATTCTCGGTCCGTGGTCGGCGAAGATCGAATATCTTTACGCCGACCTCGGCAATTCGACGTGCGGCGCGGCCTCCTGCGGCGTCGACACGAGCGTGAGCTTCAAGACCAGCATCGTGCGGCTTGGTGTGAACTACCGCTTCTGGTAGCGGCAGAAGTCACACACCCAACGCGCGCAATCTCCGGCGGCACGCCGAGACGTTTATCGAGCCACAGGAACCGCCGGTCGCGGCGGCGGCAGCGGAACTTGCGCGGCAACTTCGGTTTTGGCGGGCTCGCGCACGTCCCATTGACACATCCGATAGCCCTGTGTGCGCTCGATCAAATCGAGATGGATGTGCGATTCATGCTGCGCATCCGCGCCAGGGCCGAGGACCGTCGTGAAGCGATGGCAAGCGCTGTCGCGGATCCCATCGCGGAAATCCTTCGCAACCGAAATGTCGGTCAGTCCAATCGAGCGGCCGTCAGCCAATACAAATGAACGCACGTCGACAGCGTTGCCCTTGCCGTGTTCGCTCAGCTTCGCACCGACAACACGATTACGGCCGCGGCACTCGAAATCGTCAAAGGTCTCGACCGTACGCAGCGGCGCGCCGAGCTTATCGACGCGCGGCGCCGCTTCATCGCGCAGCCAGGCGGCGACGGATTCGGCAAACTCGCAGCGCAGCGCCGGCACCGGCTTGATTTCGATGCGGGTGCCGTCGGGGCGCAGCGCCGCCATAAGCCGCAGCATGTCGCTGCCGCCGCAGGCATCCGGTCCGACCAGGCGCGGCAGCGGCTCGGTGACAGCGATTGCCAGGATGCGCTTGTCGCATTCCGTCGGTTCGCTGGTGACGCCTCCCGAGTCGAAATCCGGGCCGGCGGCTTCGCGGAAGGACTGCGGCTCGATCCAGATTGGCGGACGCGGGCGCGGCAAAGGCACCGCCTCGGCGACGGCAATGCCGCTGCCGGCACTGGCCAGCCAGAGGACCGCAATCAAAAAGCGCATGAAATGGATGTCTGCCGGGATTAAGGCATTTATAGGAGATCGCTATGCAACCGAGAAGGCCGGCCGGCCGTATCTGAACATGAAACCGTTGCGTCGCCCATTCCGGTAGCTAACCTTAGGCCCGGCTGGCGAGGGGCGCCGGCCCAAAAGACGAATAGCCAGGAGGGGAATGCCATGCACGGCCTGATGCAGGATTGGCCATTGCTATGCCATCGCATCATCGACCATGCCGCCACATTCCATGGCGAGCGCAAGGTCATCTCGCGCTCGGTGGAGGGCCCGATTCACACCATCACCTATACGGAGGTGCGCGCCCGCGCGTTGAAGGTTGCGCAGCGGCTCGAAAAGGACGGCGTCAAGCTCGGCGACCGGGTGGCGACGCTCGCATGGAACACCTGGCGCCATCTGGAAGCCTGGTACGGCATCCTCGGCATCGGCGCCATCTATCACACCGTCAATCCGCGTCTGTTTCCTGAACAGATCGCCTGGATCATCAATCACGCCGGCGACCGCGTGATGATGACCGACCTCACCTTTGTGCCGCTGTTGGAGAAGATCGCCGACAAGTTGCCGAGCATCGAGCGCTACGTCGTCCTTACCGACGCGGCGCATTTGCCGAAAACAACGTTGAAGAATGCAGTCGCATACGAAGACTGGATTGGCGAAGTCGAGGGCGATTTCACCTGGAAAAGCTTCGACGAAAATACTGCTGCCGGCATGTGCTACACGTCCGGCACGACCGGACATCCGAAGGGCGTGCTCTATTCGCACCGCTCGAACGTGCTGCACGCCTTCATGGCGTCGATGCCGGATTGCAAAGGCCTGTCTTCTCGCGACGTCGTGTTGCCGGTGGTGCCGCTGTTCCACGCCAACGGCTGGTCGCTCGCATTTTCTGCGCCGATGGTCGGCGCCTCGATTGTGATGCCGGGTCCCAAGCTCGATGGCGCCTCGATCTATGAGCTGCTCAACACCTACAAAGTCACTTTCACTGCCGCCGTGCCGACGGTGTGGCTGATGCTTCTGCAGGATCTCGAGAAAACAGGTGGCAAGCTACCTTATCTCAAGCGCGTGGTTATTGGCGGCTCAGCCTGCCCGCGCGCGATAACAAAAACTTTCCAGGACAAATACGGCGTCGAGGTGGTGCATGCGTGGGGCATGACGGAAATGAGCCCGCTCGGCTCGCTCTGCACAATGAAACCCGAATATGCCGAGCTGACCGGCGAGGCGAAGCTCGACATTGAAATGAAGCAGGGGCATCCGCCGTTCGGCGTCGAGATGAAGATCACCGACGACAAGGGCAAAGACCTGCCGTGGGACGGCAAGACCTTCGGCCGGCTGAAGGTGCGCGGGCCGGCGGTCGCGCGAAGCTACTACAAGGTGGATGACGACCCTGTGTTCGAGAACGACGGCTGGTTCGACACCGGCGATGTCGCCACCATGGACCGCTACGGGTACATGCAGATCACCGACCGTGCCAAGGACGTGATCAAGTCGGGCGGCGAATGGATTTCCTCGATCGACATCGAAAACCTTGCGGTCGGTCATCCGAAAGTGGCGGAAGCCGCGGTCATCGGCGTCTCGCATCCGAAATGGGACGAGCGGCCGCTGCTCGTGATCGTGCTCAAGAAGGGCGAGGCCGCCACCAAGGAAGAGATACTCCGCTTCATGCAGGGCAAGATCGCGAAGTGGTGGATTCCGGACGACGTCGCGTTCGTCGAAGAAATCCCGCACACGGCGACCGGCAAGATTCAGAAACTCACGCTTCGGCAGCAATTCAAGGATTACCGCCTGCCGACCGCTCAGGCCGCGGAATAAACGCGCTCACCGCAAATCCATACAATTTGAATTTATCTTTTAAGGCTCCCGAAGGAACCACTCGCCTAGAGGTTGAAAATCCGGTGGGAGGCCGGCGGCGCCATGGCGCTGCAGTCCGCATATTCCGCGACGTTCAATGGCGGCCCCACAGTCCTGCTCTGGGGTGACACTGCCGGAATGCGCGCGCTCAGCGACCTTCTGCGCAAGATGCTGGTCGTTCCCAGCGCCATGACCCTCAGCGAAATTTGCGAATCTGTCGACGGCAAGACTGTCACCGTCAGGATGCGCGCAAACCGGCGTGACACGGGGATGCGGCTTCGCCAAGAGGGCCTGGAATGGACCTTGCGTCCCCAATCGGCCGACGATTTCGCGGCTCTAATCGACGCCCTCGCCGCGTCGGGAAAGTCCGGGCACCAGTACCTCACCTGCGGCGTCACCGACGAAATCACGGTGATGGTATCGCACCGCGAATATCCGGAAAATCTGCGCCCGTAGCAGCGCTTTTCCCTGTTGTATCCGCGGCTTGCCGAATTTGTCACGATCACCTATCTATATTGTCAATAATGACATCTGGTTTATGACCGCAGAAGAAACGATTTTCGCTCCGTACGGACCAAACGGAGTCAAAGACAATGAAACGCTATGTGATCGAACGCGACGTACCCGGTATCGGGGGAATGAACGGCGCGCAGTACAAGGACGTGGCGAAAACATCCAACAGCGCCCTGGCGAAGCTCGCCGGCAAGTGCCAGTGGGAGCAATCCTACGTGCTCGACGACAAGACCTTCTGCATTTACCTCGCCGAGAGCGAAGCCGCGGTGAAAGAGCACGCCAAGCTCAGCGGCTTTCCGGCGACAAAGATCACCGAGGTGCGCACGGTTCTCGACCCGATGACGGAGGCAGCCTGATTGCCCGGTGCCGCCCTTCCGTTCCCGGCAAAGGGCGGCACTGTCGGCCTGCAAGGCATGGGAGTTGCGCCGTGATACACTTTGGCAAAGCGGATGCCGGACAATTTTGTTGGCTCGACCTTGCTGCCACCGACGCCAGTAGCGCAAAGATGTTTTATCGCAATCTGTTCGGCTGGACGTCGCATGAGCAGCTGGCGAACGGAGGCAGCTTCACACGTCTTCGCCTGTCCGATCACGACGTCGGCTCCATCTACCAGCTCAGAGAGACCCTTCTGGATAACGGGATGACATCGCATTGGACGCCCTATGTGCGGGTGAACGACATCGAGCACGCCGCCGGGCGAGCGACGCGGTTTGGCGGCAGGGTTGTGATCGATCCATTCGTCGTGTCTGGCGTTGCGCGCATCGCACTTATCCTGGATTCGGTGGGTGCCGTGGTCGGCCTCTGGGAGCCGCTCGTGGCCGCTGGAAAGGCGAACGGGCATGTCTAAAAAAGCGGCATCCAGGCGACACGCGTCTATATCGCAGCCCACGGATCGTTTGCTCGACGTGACGGTCGTTCTTCTTGAGCGTGGCTACGTGTCCACGGCCATCGCCCCAGTTGAAATCTTCCATTCCGCCGGCGTGGTCTGGAACTGGCTGCATGGCGAAACCGAGACGCCGCGATTTCGCGTGCGAACCGTGTCGGTCGATGGACGCAAAGTCCGTGCGGCCGGTTCGTTTACACTTACTCCGGATTGTGCAATCACCGAGATCAAGCATACCGACATCATTCTTGTTGCCGCGCCTGGCTGGGACGAGCTCGACCGAATCGCGAAAAGTACGCTTCTCGTGCCGTGGTTGCGCAAATGGCACGCGCGTGGCGCGTTTATCGCCGCAGCCTGCACCGGTGTTGCCTATCTTGCCGAAGCTGGCCTTCTGGATGGACACCAGGCTACGACACATTGGGGCGTTGCGGACATTTTCCGCCAGCGCTACCCCAAGGTTCGCTGGCGGACCGAGCAATTCGTGACGGAAGATGGTCGGATTTTCTGCAGCGGCGGTGTCTACGCCTCGATCGATCTAAGCCTCTATTTGGTTGAGAAATTCTGCGGCCACGAAATCGCGCTCAAGGTCGCCAAATCGCTGCTGTTAAGCATGCCGCGCGGCCGCCAGTCGGGATATTCGGTTGTGCAGCTTTCGCGGCCTCATTCCGACGAGAAGATCCGCGAGACCGAAGAATATCTGCAGCAGCATTTCGACAGCGACATCTCGATCGAGCACCTCGCCGAGCGTGCCGGAATGGGCCCGCGCAATTTCATCCGCCGCTTCAAGGCGGCAACTGGCCGCGTGCCTGGCGCTTACATTCAGACCCTGCGGGTCTCGGCAGCCAAGGAATTACTCGAGACCGGCAGCTCCTCGATCCAGGCCGTCTGCGCGAAGATCGGCTACGAGGACATCGGTTTTTTCCGCAATCTGTTCAAACGTCATACCGGAATGACACCCGGCGAGTACCGCGAACGGTTCTCGCAAATGAGTTTCGATCGCGGTGAGCTGATGGCCGGACAGCTGAACGCCTGACGCGCGCGCATTGCAGTCTTGCGCCTGTTGCGGTGCGGAACTTCACGCTAATTTTAACGCGGCTCGGCCTAAGACGAGGCGGTTTTCCGAATGCGCGCGCGCAAAGCCGCGCAAAACAAGCACGTGCTCGCAGTTAATAGGAAGTTTTTTATTATAAGTTGAGGCAATGTCCCTCCAATCGCTTAATGAGCCACTGCGTAGGGTTCGCTGTCCGGTGGAGCAGTTTTTTGCTCGGGGCCGCAGCAGACCTGGGACGCGATGGTGCGAATTGTAATTCTCGACGACCGGGAAACTAACCGGAAGATCTTCTCGAAACTCGCCGGCTCGATCGAGCCTGGCGTAACCGTTCACAGCTTTGGCAATCCCGTCGAACTCCTTGCCTGGCTTGAACATAATACGCCTGACCTGGTCGTCACCGATTTCAAAATGCCGTCGATGGACGGCGCGGAATTTATCTGGCGCCTGCGCGCCCTGCCGCACTGCGGCGAAGTCCCCGTCATCGTGATCACGGTCTACGAGGAGCGCGAATTTAGGTTGCGCGCCCTTGAAGCCGGCGCGACCGACTTCCTTAACAGCCCGGTCGATCACCAGGAGTTCGTGACCCGTGCGCGCAATCTGCTGAAGTTGCGCAAACAGCAGATTCAACTCGCCGCGCGCGCCGAAAATCTTGCGCAGGAGCTCAAGGACTCAGAGCGTTCGCGCGAGGAAGCGTTGCGCGATTCGAGCGAGCGGCTGGCGCAGGTCATCGACACCGTTCCGGCCATGATCAGCGCGACCGACAGCCAGGGGCGCGTCCTGTTCATGAATGCCTACCTGGCCTCGCTTGCCGGCATCGGCCCGACCGAGGCAGTCGGCTTCGATATGCGTCCCGTGTTCGGCGAAGATCACGCCGCGCGCAGCAAGGCCCTCGATCGCAAGGTCATCAGCACTCAAGCTGCGCTGCCCAGCTTCGAAGAGGACATCATCGACTGCAACGGCACCAAGCGCGTCTTCCTCACCACAAAAACGCCGTTGCGCGACTGCTCAAACGCCGTGGTCGGCGTGCTCACCTCCTCGCTCGACATCACGGACCGCAAACGGGCGGAAAACCACCTCTTCTACATGGCGCACCACGACGTGCTGACAAACCTGGCGAACCGCGCGCTGCTGTCCGACCGCTTGCGCCGTGAGATCGCCCGCACGCGCCGCGGCGACAGCCCGTTTGCACTCCATCTCATCGATCTTGACGGCTTCAAAGACATTAACGACGGACTGGGTCACCAGGTCGGCGACCAGTTCCTCGTCGAGGTCGCCAACCGGTTGCGCTCGGTTGTGCGTGACATCGACACGGTCGCCCGCCTCGGCGGCGACGAATTTGCGGTCCTGCAGACACGCGTCACGCGCAACGAAGACGCCGTCGACATGGCCAACCGCATTCTGGAGGCGGTCAACAAACCCTGGTCGCATGCCGGCGAGCAGGTCACGCTCAGCGCCAGCATCGGCATCACCGTGCACCCGACTGACGGCACCGACGTGCAGGAGCTGCTGCGCAACAGCGACTTGGCGATGTACCGGGCAAAGCACGACGGCGGCAAGGTCTTCCGCTTCTACGCCTCCGACATGGACCGGCGCGCGCGCGCAAGCCTGATCCTCGATTCCGATCTGCGCATTGCGATCGACAAAAACCAGTTCGTCCTGCACTACCAACCGCAAATCGCGCTACGCACCGGGCGCGTTACCGGCGCGGAGGCGCTTTTGCGCTGGCAGCGGCCGGGGCACGGCCTCGTCGGGCCGAGCGAATTCCTGGCGCGTGCGGAGGAAAACGGCCTCATCATTCCGATCAACGAATGGGCGCTACGCGAAGCCTGCCGGCAGGCCAAGCTCTGGCAGCAACGCGGCCATCCGCCGACCCGCGTCGGCGTCAACTTGTCATCAATCCAGTTCTTCAAGCAGAACGTGCCGCTGTTGGTGACAAAGATCCTGGCCGAGACCGGTCTCGATCCGTGGCTGCTCGACCTCGAGCTCACCGAAAGCATCGTGATGCACAACACCGATGCCGTGTCCAAGGACCTTCAGCAGCTGCGTGAGCTCGGCGTCGGGATCTCCATCGACGATTTCGGCACCCGATATTCGACGCTAGCTTACGTCAAGCACTTCCCGGTCGACCGGCTGAAAATCGACCAGTGCTTCGTGCGCGACATTGCGACCAACCCAAGCGACGCTGCGATCGTGCGCGCGATCGTGAGCCTTGGGCACAGCCTGGACCTTGAGATCGTCGCCGAAGGCGTCGAGACGATGCAGCAGGCGACGATGCTGCGTGCCGAAGGATGCGATGAGGTCCAGGGCTTCTATTTCGGCGGACCGATGAGCGCCGAAGATTTGATCGCTTTCGTCCAGGAAAATCGCGCGCGGGCACGCAGCGCTTGAGGCTGACGATGAATACGGGCTTCCTCAGAAAAGCCTTCGTGCCCGGAATGTCCGGTCTGCGTATCCGCAGTCACCTTTCCTGGGTCGCGAGCCGGCTGCGCAACCGTCCTGATTCCGAACACGAGCTGACGGTCAACCGCCTCGCGCTCAGCGGCACTGCCTTCGCTTATCTCATCATCGCTGCGATGTTCGGGCGGGCAGACGCCGCTGAGATGCTGCGCGAGCAGTGGCTGTATTTCGCGGTGTACGAGATCGTTTCAATTTCTCTCTTCGTCCATCTTCTCTATCATCCGGGCATTTCCGTCAGCCGCCGTCTGATCGGCATGGTCTCGGATCTCGGCCTTTTCTCCTACGGCATGTATGTCGGCGGCGAGGCTTTTGCCCCGCTCTACCCGATCTACCTGTGGACCATCTTTGGAAACGGGTTTCGCTTCGGCGTGCCGTATCTGTTCGCCGCCACCGCGACCAGTGTCGTGGGCTTCGGAATTGCCATCGTCAGCGCACCCTTCTGGCACGAACACCGCGGACTGGCTGCCGGCTTGATGGCGGGCCTGATCCTGTTGCCGCTTTATGTCTCGACGCTGATCCGCAAGCTTTCGCAGGCCAAGCGTCAGGCAGAGGAAGCGAACCGTGCAAAGAGCGCCTTCCTCGCGAGCATCAGCCATGAGTTCCGCACGCCGCTCAACGCCATCATCGGCCTGAGTGACCTGTTGGGCAAAACCAAGCTCGATTCAGAGCAGGAGGAGATGTCAGAGACGATCGGGAAGTCGGGCCACCAGTTGCTCGCGCTGATCAACTCAATCCTCGATTTCTCACGTGCCGAGTCCGGCCGCATCACGGTCAAGGCGGCCGACTTCGACCTCGTGTCCATGCTCAGCGAGATCCGCAGCATGCTTACGCTGGAAGCGCAGCGCAAAAATGTCGGGCTCACGTTCCATTGCACGGCGCGGACGCCGCAACTTCTTGTCGGCGACAAGAATCACCTCGAGGAGGTGCTCACCAATCTTGCCAGCAACGCAGTCAAGTTCACCGAGCGTGGCTATGTGAACATTGCGGTCGATGCCGTCGCATGGGATGCCGACACCGTGCGGCTGCGCTTCGAGGTCACGGATACCGGCATCGGCATCAGCCCCGACGCCCAGAGCCGTATCTTCGATCGCTTCACCCAAGCCGATGAGACAATCATCGACCGGTTCGGCGGTACGGGCCTCGGCCTTGCGATCGCGAAACAGCTTGTCGAGTTGCAGGGTGGCACGATTGGCGTCGAAAGCGCCCCCGAAAAAGGAAGCACGTTCTGGTTCGAGATTGATTTTAAGGCCCAAGCGCAGGACCAGACGCAGGTCCGTATGCCACCGACACCGGTCGTGCTGGTCGGCGGAGATGAAAGTCTCCGCAGGATCGTGAGCGGCTGCGTACCGATTGCCAAGGCGGTCGCCGACATGGACGAAGCCGCCGCCGCGCTAGCCGCGCTGCGTGCCGATGGTGTACGCCGGCCGATCGCCATCGTTCACCAGCAGGCCTGTGCGACCGCGGACGAGGCGACGTTCCGGCGCATCGCGGGTGACAACCTCGGGTGCGCGCCCGCGCTGATCCTGGTCACGGATAAGCGGGCCGAAGGGTTGCCGGCGCCGGTTACGCGCAGCCGCTTCGTCACCACACTTGTTGAGCCGGCCGATCCAGCAAAACTCGCCGCAGCCTTGCGCATTGCGCGCGGCAACATGGCTGGTGACCGGTCCGAGGAATCCCGCAGCACGGAAATCGCCCCCTCCGGGCGTTCGCTCTCTATTCTTGTCGCCGAAGACAAGCGCACCAACCAGATTGTCATTGCCAAGATCCTCGACCGTGCCGGCCATCGAGTCACGCTCGTCGACAACGGCGAAGCCGCGCTTGACATGCTGGAGATGCAGGAATTCGACCTGGTGCTGATGGACGTCAACATGCCGGTCATGAACGGCATCGAGGCCGCCAAGCTCTATCGTTTCGCCGCGCTCGGCAGGCCTCACGTGCCGGTCGTGGCGCTCACGGCGGACGCGACCGAAGAAGTGGCTCGCCGCTGCGAAGAGGCCGGCATGGATGCCTGCATTACCAAGCCGATCGAGCCCAATCGTCTGCTCGAGATCATCGCAACGCTCGTGCCCGAGCAAAACAATGACGCGCAATTGGTGCCGAGCAGCGCCGACGTCGCCAACTATCCGGGGGCGCGGCCTCGCCTGCGCGCCGCTCCGACTTCGGCAGTCGATGTTCAGACCCTCGACGCGCTCGAGGAGCTCGGTGGCAAGGATTTCGTCGATGAGCTGGCGTCGCAATTTATCAAAGATGGCAACGAGGTCCTCGACGCCCTTGCCGAAGCAGCAGCTTCAGGCGACCTCAAGGCATTCCGCGAGCAGTTGCACGCCCTGCGCAGCGCCGCAGCTAATGTCGGCGCGCGAGGCATTTACGAAATGTGCCTGGGATGGCGCCATATCGCGCCCGAGGACTTTGCGATCCGTGGCGAAACTCACCTCAAGAAGTTAAATGAAGAATTCGAGCGCGTGCGCATGGCATTGCGGGGGCGGCTTTCGGATCACACTGAAGCGGCCTGACGAACGGCAACGAGTCTACGAATTGATACGCTGCACCCGGCGCAGTTGCGCGCTGGCAAGCCGCTCCATGTTGCGCAGATCCGTCTCCTGAAGCTTCATCGCGTGCTCGGCCCAGATGTCGGTCACATCGCGCAATTCATCGAGCGACAGCGGGTTGACGCGCATGCCGACGTCGCGCACGCGACGGTAAACGCCATGGTGGCGGCGATTGTGCGAGATATAGTCTCGAACGGCCTCTTCCCCGCGCCCATCCTCGGCCAGGATATCGATCAGCCCCATCTCGTAGAGCTCCGGCGCGCTGAAGACCCGGCCGCTGAGGATCATCTTGTGTGCCCGTGTCACATCCAGCTTGCGCGACAGGAAACTGAACGCGCCCATCCCCGGGAACAGATTGAACAGGATTTCCGGTAAACCGAACTTCGCACGTTTTTCCGCGACCAGCACATTGAACGACAGGGCGCCTTCAAAGCCGCCACCCAGCGCATCGCCCTGCACCAGCGCGATGGTAATCACCGGCAGATGGAACCCCATCATCATGTGATAGGCGACATCGACACAGTCGTGCGCGTAGCTGCGCAGCGCGTCAATGTCGCGCGCACGGATGCTCTTGATAAAGAAATTCAGATCGCCGCCGAGGTTGTACATCCCCGGGATGCGCGAGCCGCCGACAAAATATTTCACCGGTGCGGGTTCGCCCGGGCGTAGGCCGGCGAACAGGCGCTGCAGCAGGCGCCGCATCGAGATAAGCTCGTGCAACAGTGTCGGCGTGAAGCTCGGCGGCCCGTTCGGCCGCATGTAGCACCAGATGGTCTCGTCGTGGATACTGACGGTCAGATCCAACTCGTTGAATTTCGCGGCCGCCAGTTCGGCGCTGAAATCGACGCGAGCGCGTGCGACAGCATCTTGCCCGCGCGCGGACGCAAGATTACTGTTCGACCAAAGCTCCAGTTGCGTGGGAGTCTTGGGGTCAGTCGCCTGAGCCAGGCGCCCTAAAGGTGTAACATTCCTCGTTACAACAGGACGCAAACTACTTCCCATTTTCATTGACCAGCCTGTGCGCTAAACACAGCACGTCTGCCCCCGGTAGATATTGACATTAAGCAATTGTTAACCTTTGAGGTATGGTTGTTCCGCAGGATGGTTAACCGTGACTGTGACGGCCATCACAAACTAGGCGATTTGCCCTCCGCCATGCCCTGCGCGCCACAGTGCCCCACCGGGCGGAATTGCATGCGGGTGCCGGTATCAAACCACCGCGAGGGCCCAATGGGCCGACCCACAGGGACCGCAGGCTAACCAGCAACACCTGCCCGCAAGCGGGCAGGTGTTCGGCCTGGCGTCCTATGAACAATGTGAAACCGCCGCGCCGGCGCCGACATTGCGCGGCCTTTCGCCACCCATTATCCCTGCTGGCCGATGAGCCTTGATGTGGGCGGAATCGGCACGGGCGGCGGCGTGCGATTCCTGGGGCAGCGCCGATCCTATTGGCGGCTGCTCATCCGGGGCGCAGTGCTGCTGATGTTCACGCTCGGCATCTACCGTTTCTGGCTGG
>Ga0247792_1000004_pt1 | contig 51402 bp, 76 predicted proteins | sample UWRJS106311C6_FD_179920 | JGI IMG/M metagenome (GOLD analysis project Ga0247792, IMG submission 179920) | Soil microbial communities from Arlington Agricultural Research Station in Wisconsin, United States - UWRJ-S106-311C-6 | ecosystem: Environmental > Terrestrial > Soil > Agricultural land... | reverse complement strand
AATTGAGCGATAGCCCGTGAGGGCAATCCCCCCATATTGGGTATTCTCTCTGCTTCTTTTTGCAGTTCCTTTAATTTAAATTCGTAAGGTGTCATTCTGTCCGTTTGATGGTGTGAGTAAAACCGGCGGCATTACACCGCCGGATGTTGATTAATAATCCTTTGCCTTTGTAGGCTTTGCCAATGCGAAAATAGAACGTAAGGCGAACAAAATAAATGCTAAATCCATGATGATTGAATTTTGAAGGTGAAAAATAAAAAGTGAATATAATTATTTCTGTTTGCTTGATGTTGAGTTGGTTAGCATCCTGACGATTTGCCAGGATAAACATTCCATTCCGGGGCAGGAATAAGGCCGCGCTCAATGAGGATCTGATTAATTAGATTAAAATCTATTATATGATTAAGATAAGAAAGATTTAATACCCGTATCACTTCTTCAGCTTCCCGGCGCACTGCGATACGAGCGGCTCCACTGAAGTACGCTACATATCTTTCCTGCTGTACCGCGCTCCGTTCTTCAAAATCTGTAAATTGATCTTTTGCCATTTCTTCCGCCACTTCGCGAACGTGTTGATCGTATTTGTCTGAAATAGCAACAGGCTTTTCTTCCGGGAACTCTTTGGTATCCCAAAACTCAGAACATTTTGTATTCTCACAATATGTGCCGGTATTGTCCATTTTTAACGGCATCTTACAGCAATGACATAATCTTATTTTCATGTTAATCTTCATTTATTGATTTGAGTAATTGAGCAGCTTTTGATTCTTCAGGCAAGCTGAATGCAGATATCAATTCATTCAATTGCTCAATTAGCAAAGTGTTTTCTTTGCTAATTCTTCTTACAAACTGATCGGAATGCATATGTGCTTTTGAAACGTATGGTTTCGGGAGGATAACAGCGATGCCATTGGCGTTGAATACTCCGCCACCAGGTACAAAGTGATTTTGATAATGCGCGGTTAATGATTGAATGTTCATTTTAAATAGTGTTTATAGATTAATCGTGTTGCTGTTGATTTTTTGTATAGAGCTACTATTGCTTTTTTAAAATCGTATCCATTCTTTTCTGATTCAGCTTTCAGTGTTACGGAAGTCGGGTAAAAGTATCGTGCTCTGCACGAATAATGCATATTGTTTCCTAATGTTATAGTTATAACTATCTTATATAGTGGATATTTATTCTTTAATCCTATTAAATATTCTCTACGCTCATCTATTGAACTAAACCATTTCATAAATGATCTGTATTTCCCCGCCGGGCTGGTAATCTCTATCACTACTTTCCATTGCATAGTCAAATGTACAATGCTCAATCGACATGAACAAATATATTTCCAAATATTTTAAGAAATATATTTGGTAGAATAAAAAATGAGCATTACATTTGCTCATACAAAAACGATAACAAAATGATACCACAACTAATTTACAACAATTCAGATAAAACCGTAACTATCACCCTTTCTGACGGATCTGTTAGGATTGAAACACAGCCTACGGGTTGGGCTGTAGAAAAGCTGTTTGGGCTGTCAAATATTGTTTACTCTTGTAATACTATTGACTAATGACTTACAAAGAAAACTTACGCAATATTGCAAAAGCCCTGGCAGAAAAAGCAGAGCCAGAATTCTTTCAGTTATGGAGGGAAATGGAAACTCCTTTGTATACAAATAATGCATTTGAAGAGTTGTATGACAAGGTAGTTGAAAAGTACATGAACCTTGCCGCGGTTGCTGTTGAATATCAAAGGTTGGCTGTAATGGGGGCTTTAGTTTCATTTGCAGCCCCACGAACCCAACCGGAAGCAGTTGAAGTATATTTGGTTGCTTTGGGGCTATCTCCTGAAGAAAATCCGTTGGACTATGATGCATGTCCTAAGTGTGGCAGTGAAAAGATTTCAATTGTTACAACTGTATCCGGTTCAGGGAAATCAGTAGGGTTGTATTGCAGAAACTGCAAGCATAAGGAACGTACATTTATTCACACTATTTAAAACCGTTCCGGGCAACGATCCCGGTTTTATCATGGAAGAGAAATTCATCAACTATACACTTGTTCAGGGATTCATAAAGCTCATTGACACCTCTAAAATGGTAAAGAATTTTACTAGGGAGACGGTTACCAAAGATGATGGTACATATTTTATTGCAGAAATCATATTCACTTCTGACGACGTGTACAGGATCTGTATGAAAGAAGATGATATTTTGCGCGAAGCAGCGAAATATTCACGTGCTATCAAAATTATGCCGTCCGGATATATTCAAACTCACGGCACATGGGAGCATCACCGCAATAAAATGTGCTTAATCTTTGTAACCCGTAAACTGGCAATGATGAAAGAAGTTAAATTTGCTTTTTATCAGGAATTCGGAGTTGAACTCCTTTAACTATTATTTTTCACAATAAATAAATGCTCATTATGGCAAGTTTTGAAATTGCTCAAAAAGCTACCGGTAAAATTGAAGGTAGATGGGTGAATAACCCTAACGACAAAGGGAAGGAAACCTATAGAGGCATTTCCCGCAAATCATGGCCTTACTGGATTGGATGGATGCGGATAGATAGAATGAAGAATGATATCAAATTCCCTGATACCTTGGAGCTGTCAAAAGAGCTTCAGTCTGAAGTGATTGATTTCTACAAAAAACAGTTTTGGTCCTCTTTATGCCTTGATTTCGTTACCTCGCAGGTATTTGCTAATGAGCTGTTCGATACAGCTGTACACTTCGGGCTTGGTACTGCAGGAGTTATTTTACAGCGTTCCCTGAACGTCACGAATAAGAACCGCACACTGTATCCAAACTTGATGGTAGATGGTAAAATTGGCCCTAAAACGGTCCTTATGCTTAACAACCACCCGGACAAGAAATTACTATTGAAAACATTCAACATCCTACAAGGGGCAAAGTATATTGCTTTGTGTGAAGTAGATGAAACGCAGGAAGTTTTCTTTTCAGGATGGATGATCAGGGTAATGGAACAATGGGCGATCAACGTTGTATTATGATTATTCTATCTGGGTTATTCTGGGTAGATTCTGGGTAGAATAACATCATTCTGGGCTATCTAAATTCTACCCTTTAGCGCCCTTGTGGCGCTAAGGTAGGGTAGAATAGTCAGAATAACTAATTTTAAAAATATCAATATGTCAGACTTCTTTAAAGATCATCACGATGAAATAGTAAGGTTAGCAACTGAGATTGCAAAAATTATCCGCAGTCAAGCTATAGCCCGGAGCATGCCAATTCCTAAATACAAACCGGTACGCCCGCCGGCATCAGTCGGTGAAAGGGGGCCGGAAGTAATAAGGGGGATCAATGGAGATATTACTATACCAGTAAAAAGCAAAATATTATGAGCCTAATACCTTCAGAAAAAGTACAGGAGATTATTGACCGTGCAAATAATGACATTTTAGGCGTTATTTCGTCAATGGTGACACTTACCCCTATCGGGAAGAATCATATGGGATTATGCCCATTCCATGATGAAAAGAAGCCGTCTTTTTCAGTATCTGAAGAGAAGCAGATTTATAAGTGCTTTGGTTGCGGAAAGTCAGGACGTGCAGTTACCTTCGTAATGGAACATAAGAGATTGAATTTCCCGGATGCGATCCGGTTTTTAGCAAACCATTTCAATATCATTATATGATAGACTTTCTTTTTCGCATTACGGAAGGCGTTGCCAGCTTCTTTATTAAGGCGCTGCTGATCTGCATTCCCATTATCTTAATCATTGGCGGGATCATGGGTTTAATTAATCCACTTTTTAATCAACACTTACACTTTTAAAACCGTCCGCTCAGCGTAATGAGCATTTAATTATGAAATTATATTTATTAGTAGATGTCTCAAACAGCCCGAATGTTCACGTAGAAGATCCACGTATTATTCTACAACGAGCCGTTGAGAGTGCGGCAATGAAGAAATTCCCTGGATCAGACATTGAAGTGGAGATTATTGCAGAACCACCCTTTGAACTGTCTTCACCTGAACTGTCACAGCAAGTTTCCCCGGCTGAAGCCATTTACGGTTTTATGGGCTGGCTGACTACAAGAAAAGAAAAGCTGGTGCTATCAGCTCGTAACGATTCAGCGCCTGTTGTAGCTGCTATCGATGAATTTTGTAAGGTTAACGGCTGGGATCAGAATTTAAGCCCGGATTGGACTTCCAAATTGACCACGCCGGATATCGTCAAAGCGGCCGAACAGCAGAAAAGGAATTTAGGGGCTCGTTTGTTTGCCCCGGCTGTTCCTGCGGATGCTGAATTTGAAACGGATGAAGAAGAATCTGCAAGGAGGGCGAATGACTTACCAGGTGACAGTCAAGCATTGCCGCGCTCTGAGAATGAATACGTGCTTCCAGAAGACAATACTGGATTTTAAAAACCCCCAATCCAAAAGGACCAGGGGATTACGAGGGGATCACCGTTATGTATTTAACAACCTTCGCGAAAATACGAAAAGCCGCTATATTAGCGGCTTTTCTTTTGCAAACAATGACCAACAATAACAACGGGGTGAAGATACGAAAAAGCCCGGTAAGAATACCGGGCCTGTTACCATGAGCAATTAATGTACAAAACGTTTATTCGAGTTCTAAGCAAACGTGTGTTTCGTCGAACTTCTTGACTTCAGTCAAAATAATATCTTCAGTAGCTTGTCTCATGATACCTTCCAGTTCAGGGCAATAGAATTGAAAGCCTGGCATGGTCCCCATCTTCTCAATTTCAATGAGCAATGTAAGCTCAACCGGCGGCTGACTTTTGTACAGTGGTAATTTGATCTTCCATTGTGATGGCATCGTACCGCTGATGATCTTAATCACAGCTTCACACAGATCCTTTGTAGTTCCTTGCCTGTCATCCTGCTTGATAACGGTTTGCTCAAACTTCACTTCATAGTTAAGCAAGCTCTGTCTGAACCTTTGAGCTTCTCCTTCAGGGAAACAGTATCCTTTCTGCAGTACCAGCTTTTTCAATTCTGCCTGGCTGAAAGACGTCTCAGTATTTATTTTGAACAAAGCCAAATCCGGGTTCTTTGTCAGCTTTGCATCAATTAAAGTTGCATTACAATCATTTACATCTTCAAGATACTTGATGCTGGGTTTGTCCGGATTGAGGCAATACATGATGACAGCCCGGTTATCCTGAATCGGGGTAGTGATGTGACGGTTAAGCACCCACTCAGCAATAGAATTAATAGCAACAGTTTCTTTGAACTGTTCTTTTTCGTACTCAAACGTTTTAGGCGCTTCTCCTTCAAGTATCCGCACTTCAATGGGGGTACCATTGTAGTTTTCAGGAACGGTAATATTCACCCTCGCATCTGCTGATGTTAATGCGCTGGATAATCCTTTTTGATCTGCCATATTTTTGTTTTAAATAAAATTAAGAAATGTTTTTGAGTGAGAGATTAAAAGCCTTGCGCCTGGTCAATCTCCCCGGTATCTGTATCAACAACCCCTTCCTTATGAATGGTCAATCTTGCGAAAGCGCCAAAGAACGCTTTTTTCTCTTTCATTGAAAGTGAGCGGGAAAGGTCCGGGTAATGTACTCCATCAGAATTGAAGAATTCCATGCACTCAGTTTCTGAGGACGGGATTCCATACAGCTGAATCTCATCGATTTCCATGCCTGTTTCGAGCATATCATCATTTTGCCGACGCTGGGCATCCAACTTCTTTGTACCTACGGTTAAAGGGATTGTGATAACTGTTTGCTTGTCGTTAGATTGGTGATTAGGTTTACTTTCTTCACCCTCCAATACCAAAACAATGGCCTTGTCATTCCCTTCAGTCCCCTTTGTAATCAGGCCGGTAATGGTTTTCAGAATGCCATTCAATTTATTGATGCCGCGCCCGTTCAGTGAGCTTTCAAGGGCAAATTCAATTTTTTCTTCTTCGGTAAACCGGCGAACTACTTTTTCAATAGGCGTTTCTTTTGCATTGCGTGCAATCCATGATGAACGCTCATCAGGTGTTAGCTTTTCGGTGGTTTCAAAAAGTTCAAAGAATCTCATTATTATATTTTTAAGTGATGAAAAACTATTTACTGCACTCTGCTTCCATTTTCTTCAGGAGCTTGATATTATCTTTATGCTCCTTTTCGATAATGGAAATCATTTCCTTGATCAGCGATTTATCCGCAAGTAAGGGAATGCCCTTCAGCGTCATGTTCACTTTCTCATACAGATTCTTCTGTACGTTTTTTACGATTCTTTTTTCAACTTCTTTTACGTTGATAATATGCTTGTTTGCCATAGCGGATATTTTGTTTTGCAAACATACGGAATTAAAATAAATATTTGGAAATATATTTGGAGAATGTGAAAAATATATTGTTACTTTGTGAGCATTAGAATTTATAACCAAATTATTTATACAATGAGCAACAAACTTGCTATCACAAAAGCAGCATTAGAATCAGTCACACAACCAGCTGACATTATAGAGCTGGATGCTGTGAAAGAAAACTGGATTCTGTCGTGCATGCAGACAACTGGAAGGACAAAAGAGCAAGCTGAAATTAAATTCAACCTCGAAAGCCTTCTTTTCAAAAAAACTGTAACGTCAACAAAGTTTGACAAGGCAACTAATATGGTTAGTTATTATGTTGCGCTGATGGAGTTGATGTTGGCTAATGTCACCCTTCAGGAGGGTGGGGGATATATGGTTCCGCTGGGCGATCAATGCGTTTTCATGGTAGGCTGGAAAGGTCGATTAGAGCAAATGCAGCAGATACCTCGCGTGCTGTATGTTCATCAGCCTGAAATAGTTTATGAGGGAGATGATTTTGAGTATGAGTTGGCACCGGTTAAGCGCATTCTCAGGCATAAGGAGACGCCGCAAAGGAATTGGGAAGTCAAGACGCACGTCTACATGATCGTTGACATGGAGCGCGGTCCTGTTACTTATATCATGCCTATGCGGGATGTTTTCGCAATCCGTAACCGCCGGTCAAAATCTTACAAAGATTACGTTTGGAAAAAAGATAATGGGAAATGGGAAGACTGGATGGATCTGCCTATGTGGATTTCTGATGAGAATGCAGCCATTAAAAAGACGCTGGTGAAGCATGCTTATAATGCCATGCCGAAAACAGAGAAAATGAAGGATCTGGACCGCATGCAAGCGGAAAGAGCAAAAGCTCACAACATTGATCCGGACGCTATTGATGCGGATGAAGTGGCGAAGGAAGAGAACGTAAATTATTCTGATTACACGGTGGTGAAAGAAGACGGGACGGAAAATACTGTCACATTTGACAAGGAAACCGGAGAGGTTAATCCGCCGGCAAATGATAAACCTCCTGTGGCTAATCAGGAGCCCAAAAACGGAGACGCTGGTAAATGGGACAACGGAGACTTCTAATTAATAATTATCATTCAACTACGGAGCTGGCTATAACCAGCCCCGATAAAACAACAAACAATGAGCGAAACAACGCAAGTAACCGCAACCACATCAGACATTACCAGAAAAGAATTATTTGCCCTTCAGGCTATTGAAAAGCCAACCCCTGAACAATTAGCTAAAATAGAAGCGTTACAAACTGCAATTAAACTTTCAGATCTATTTACCGGGCTGGCTAAAGACATGCCAGAGATTCGTAAAAGGTCGCAAAATGCCTGCCTCGCTCTTTCAAAGATTCAGTCAATATCTTCAAAAGAAGACGACGAAGCAGCAGAAAAATTGCTTGTAAGGGTTCGTACTGCATACCAGGAGATTTCCGACACAAGAAAGGGTCATACTGTTGTACTGGATACGCTTAAGACGGAAATGATGTTACCTGAAAAGAAAATATCAAATCTGAAAACAGATGAAGGGACTAGTGAGTATTTGCGGGTTGTGGGATTGCGCAATAAGTACAATGCTGAGGTTGAGCGCAAACGTAAGGAAGAAGCGGACCGCATCCTAAAGGAGAAAAACGCAAAGGAAGAGAAAATATATCTTACTGGTATATTTGAGACTCGCTTCATGGAAAATATTGCCAATGCGATCAATAACACGATCATTGGCATGGAACAGTTTTTCAATGGTTTGGTATTGTCTGATTTCCCACCTGATGCCATTGCAGATGAGAAGTTATATAAAGTTTCTCGTTTCAACCTTAAGCCTGTATTGAAATTGGATGTATTTCAGTCATGGTTTAAAGTCGATTATGATAAGGCTAAATTAAGTGATGCAGATTTTGACACATTCCTTAATGAGATTATTAAGCCTAAATACGATTACGAAACCCTGAACGCTCAGTACGTCGAAAAGGTTGAATCTGTAATGTCGGAATGGAAAGCAAAATTGCCAGGTAAGAAAGAGCAGCTGAAGCAGATTGAGGATTTGCGCCTAAAAGATTCAGCTGCAGCTGAAGAACGTGAAAAAGAAATCAAGGCAAAGGCTGATTTTGAGGCTGAAGAGCTGAAGAAGAAGCAAGCGGCTGAACTGGAAGCAAAGAGAACGGAGATCCAGACCGCTCAACGTTCGCAGCAGCTGGAAAATACCTTCGATGCTCAGGTGCAGATTGATAATATTGAAGAAGCCAGCGGTATTAAGAAAAAGAGGGTTGCTGTTATTGACAATGTCCCGGAAGGTAAAATTGTTGATGTATTTGCGCGTGTACTCCTTGCTTGTTATCGTAATAAGAAATTCAAAGGCCATTTGAAAGCAGATAGCAAAGGTAATATGATGCCCCCTGATGAAAACGGCAATCCAGTATACACAGATTGGGCTAATGAGTTGCTATCTTTCTTTGCTCAAAACTGCGATGTTGCCATTGAAGGGATCAAGATTGTAGAAGTTGTAACCACTATTCAGAAATCCAGATAAAACAACCGGCGGGGCACGCGATATTATGAATATTTACTTAATAAAAAGGAAACAGGAGGTGGATTATGATGAATATGATGGAATGGTTGTATGTCACAATTCTCCTTCTGAAGCAATGCAGCTTACCCTTGATCTATATAACGCAAAGAATAATTATTGTAGTGGTTGGCCGATAGAAACAGACGATGATGTTAACATAACATTAATCGGCGTTGCATTAGATGGCTGTGAGCCTGGAATAATTTTAGCATCTTTTAACGCAGGATAAACCACCCGGCGGGGCACGTATTTTTATGGCAAAAGAAAAAAAGGTCACAGAAACCTATTGCGAAACTTATAACAAAAACAGCAATCCAATAGATCTACCTGCACTTATATATTTTTTGAAGGAAGGTAAGTGCAAAGGATTTGTGCAGCGACAAGGCGCGCTGTCAGACGGAAAATCATTCTCACAGGTGTACTTAATTATTGATCAAGATTAAAACCTTAGCCCCCGGATAGGGGGCTATCTTCTTTTATGCCTATTCTATACAAAAACTACCCGCCAAACTGGAAGGAAATAAGATCCACTGTTCTGGAACGCGCAAATCACCAGTGCGAACATTGTGGGCTGAAGAACAAGGAAAGAGTCTGGAAAATTCCGTTTGATAAAAAAATGTATTGGTTCAGAGCGGCTGAAAGCATACTGCCGCTGATTCACTATTTTGAGAAATGGCGTTTTGGGTGTCTTAACTTCGTTACTGTAGTTCTTACTATTGCGCATCTGGATCATGATGAAACTAATTTTAATGTACCATTGAACCGTTTAGCCGCACTTTGTCAACGTTGCCATTTGAGGTACGATGTGAAGGAGAAGGCCCGGCGCCGTCATGCGAAGAAAAATAAATGAGCATTCTTTCCAAATATATTTGGTGGTCCCGAAAATGAGCATTACATTTGTCTAAGAAATAACAACAACATGAAAACAGTAACAAACATAAAGAAGACAAATTTAGAAATCATTACTGAACTGGGATTCGTTGTATCATATACTATTGGAGCAGATCCGTATACACATTCTGTTATTCGTCTGGAAAGAGGGGTGAATGCAAGAATCGCAGAGGCTAAACTGAAATCTGCATTACCAAAGAAAACTATCATTTCTCGCACATACGAAATAATTTCAATCTCTAATCATTAATTAACCACATCCAACAATAACAACATGTACAAAGTATATATTCAATCCGGACCTGAAGACGCCCGTACATTCCTTTATACTGGATCTTCCTTTATTGCAGCTGCCAGAAAATACGTTAACGCTCGTAAGCACCTCCCGCACAGAGATGAATTGAGCTTTATTTGTCAGATTGGCGTGAATGGATGGGAATTACTTCACAGAGATTAAAAACACCTTTACCTATGAATCACACACAATTTGCCGCCGTCCTCATGATCATTATGATCCTTGTCTCCTTTCTTGCTGTATTTATTAATCGTCTCAGGCAAAAGGCTTATAGTGCATATGTGCGTGAACTGTACAGGCGGGAGCAATTAAGAAATGAAGCCGCCGAACTAAGGCATTCAATAGACTCGCTTTGCAATAAGTATGCAGCAATCAAAAAATCCAGATAGTATGAATTACTTCAACCTCACGCAATGGATTTCAAATTCAATGCTCAAAGAGTTCCGCGATCTGGTATATGGGAAAGTAAAGCCTGATAATCTTCAGGTTATATTTGATTTCGGCAACCTAGTTGATGCAATCACATTAGAGGGGAAAGAAATTGAACATGACGTACAAGGGCGGTTGTATATATACAATGAAGCATCAGGAGAAAAAATGTACTTCACCATGGAGCAATATGAAGAAGCGGTTGCAATGAAAGCTGCCATTCTTGCAGATGCTGATTTGAAAATGTACATGGAGGGAATGAAATTTCAGCATGTGATACTCCGGAATAAATTTGCCATCACCTTTGAAGGAACTACGTTTTATCTTCCGATTCGCATTAAAATGGATGGTTTTAAGAAGGGATTCATGGTGAAAGATTTGAAAACAACCGCATGCGAAACAAAGAAAGCATGTATAGCCAGTATTACCCATCTTGATTACGATCAGCAAGCCGCTTTGTATCTGGATGTATCCGGAGAAAAGAGATTCCTATTTGCATTTGTCGGTAAGAAGAAAAACAAGATGGGGCAATATCCAGTTTTCAAAGTATCTGTTACAAAAGGTGACGAGATCTATGAGTCAGGGAAACGTAAATATTCCTATTGGGCATGGAAATATTACTGGATGATCCACATGTTAAACACTGATTCTTTAATTATAAATCTAAACTAAAATGGGAAATACTTTTTCTAAATCACTCTACCTATTAGTTACAATTTTTATGATGATTGTTTCTTGCATGATAGTATCTAGTTTATTCCTACTTTGTTATCTTTTTGATAAGCGGATAATAATTTTACCGCTTCAAATAGAAGGGATGATTGTTGCAATATATACAGTTGTGGTAATAGTTGTAACCCTCCTATTCTATCAATCAATCAGAAATCGCTTTATTTTACAATCCTTAAAAAGAAAAAAATAGTTATGCGCTCAAAAAAAGTTAAAGGATACGCTCGTTATATCTTCTTTGAAGATGGCAAAGTACAAAACATTGCAACGGAAAATTATGTAGTCCCGGATGCTCATAATTACGGGCGGATGCGGTTAATCAATGACGATGGGAAACGCACATGGTTTGATCCTATCGAATTCAATAAACTCTTCCCTGCTGAAGCAGCGACTGAACCGGTCAAAGCAAAGAAAGTATTTATCCTCCCTGATAGTATGGAGGAACGCCGTAAGATTCAGCGCCCTGGTAAAATCACTGCTGAACAAGTTGCTGAAATCCGCAAACGTGCGGCGGCTGGTGAGCTGAGGCCGAAACAGGGGCCGAAAGAGTACGGCATTTGCCCGCAAACGTTAGGGAAAATAATTGATCGTAAGATCTACACCGAATTACCTTAAACCATGGCAAAGCGAGGGAAATGGGTACTGAAAGAGGGTGTCATGAGTGGTACTAATGATATAACAGAATCTATCAAGCAGCATATTTTGCGTGATGGCTGGTCAGCCTCAAGGATTAACACAACCGGCATTTGGGTGGAAGAGAAACAATGTTTTATTTCAGGTGGTGGAAGAAATGGGTTTTCTGATATTGCCGCTTGTATAATGGGGATTGGGGTTGCTATTGAAGTGAAAAAGGGGAAGGATGAGCAACGCAAGAAACAAATTGAATTTCAAGCTGAATGGGAGGCCGCCGGGGGGCTTTATATTATAGCTCCTACATACCGGGAATTCATACCAGTTTATGAAAAATTAATAAAATATCTCAATGAACACTTTACGCCCTTACCAACTGGCTGGCAAAGCAGATATCTTTAAAACGTGGGAGCTACATGATATTATCATGTTCGTCCTTGCCACCGGAGGCGGAAAAACCGTAACGTTTGTTGAGGTGATCCGGGAATTCCTGATGTTGGGCAAACGCGTAATGCTCATTGCTCACAGAAGAGAGTTGATTGAACAGTCATGGCAAACCTTATACCGTAACAAGATCCGTGCGGGGGTAATCATGGGCAGTAAGAAGACAGAGTTTCATTTGCCTTGCCAGGTTGCCAGTATTCAAACGCTGGCTAATCGTAAGGACTTGCCGCCGGTTGATCTGTATGTTATTGATGAAGGGCATCATTTCACTGACGATAATACATATGCAAAGGTTTGTTCTGCCAATCCGAATGCAAAAATCCTTATTGTTACTGCTACTCCATACCGATTAAGCGGGCAAGGCTTCAAAAACCTTCTCCCTGGTAAGGAAACCAAGTTGATCATCAATTCAACATTGCAGTCACTAACGGATGATGGATGGCTGGTGCCATTGAAGTATTACATAGCTGGCACTCCTGACCTTACCGCCATTGACATTGTGAAGGGGAACTATGAAGATGAGTCAGCCCGTAAGGCGATGGAAATGGTCCCACTGGTCCCTTCCTACCTTCAACATGTACCGGGGAAGCTGGGGGTGATATTTGGCGTTAACATAAAACATTCAAAGGATAACATCGTTCCTCAATACCTTCAGGCGGGGGTGCCCTGCGTTCACATGGATGCTGATACACCTGCAGATATAAGGGATCAGGCTTTTGCGGACCTTCGGACCGGAATGATCAAGGCAATATCAAACGTGGGAATCATCACGGAAGGGGTTGACATACCGGTGCTGGAATTTGTGCAGCTGGCAAACCCTACCAAATCGTTATCTGCACACCTGCAGAAAGTAGGGCGGGTTACCAGGGCGGAGGCCGGATTGGTGGATAACTATTCAACGGCAGATCTTCGCAGGTTCGCTATTGAAATGAGTTCAAAGCCCTATGGGTACATCCTTGATAACTGTTCAGCGTTCGTTGATCACTTCCTGCCTTACCATCCACACAATTGGGAGATGTATTTCGAGGGCTGGAAGGCCGAAAAGAAGCCCAAAGCTGGCATTTTGGACGATATGCTGGTATTTGTTGCTGAAGATGAGCAAGGCGGCCAAAAACGATCTAAAAACATCAAAGAGCTGGAAGGGATGAAACTCATTGAGGTAACTCATGAGATGGTGCGAAAAACGGTCAACCTTGTAGCACTGAAAAAGTTTGATGAGATGTATTCCATAATGCTCAGAAAGGCGGATGTGAAAAAGCCTGGATACGTTGCTTTCAGTAATTATACTAAATATTGTGAGAATCAAAACATCCTGATGATCCCGGAAGTGTGGGAATATATGCGTAAGAAGCTCATTACAGAGCCGTGGACGGCATATAACAATATGTTAGCTATGCAGGAGAAATTTCCAGAGAGCTATCCTAATCCGGAGGAAATGAAAAAGAAAGCTGAAGCCAGGAGGTTGAGAGAGGCCGTTTCCCGCACTCAGTTTGAAAAGTGGCAACAGGAGTATATGAAAGAGAATGCGGACCAGATGGCACGATATGCGGTTGAGAATATCGTTAACAATTAATTGTTGTACGTTTGTCTTCCTGCGAAATTAATTAACAGCCCGAATAACAACATTATGGATGAAACGCCGCGAGGTAACGCACTTAAGTATGCGTTAGATAGTTTGCAAGCCGTGAATATACCGGGGGCACAAGAAAAAAACACCTTTTCCTATGCCGAACTACATGAGCTCAAAGACGAAGAACAGCTATTTTTGATTCCTGAATTATTGCCCTCGCATGCCGTTTGTGGGTTCATAGGAGAAGATGGGATTGGTAAGACTCAGTTGTGTATTCAACTTTGTTTGCATATCGCAATGAAGCGGAGAACGTTCTTAGGCTTACCACTAAATCCTGTTCATAACCGCTGTCTAATGGTAGCTACAGAGGATTCCCGGCAACGGTTCACTAAAGCTATAATAAAGCAAGCATATGCGCTTAATCCGGCCCATAATCCAAAAGACGTGCTGATTGATTTTACGGAGGGAGGCAACTTTGATGAAATTGCAACGCTGCACGCTGAAATAATAAAACTGCTAAAACTCAATAGTTACGATTTGATCGTAGTTGATGCGTTCAGCGATTTGTTCGGCCTAATAGATGGAGAAATCAATAATAGCGGTCATGCCAGAAAGCTCATAGGCATCTTGCAGCAGATCTGCAATGTGTACAAGACCACTGTAATCTTCGTTCACCACGCTGCAAAAACAAAGATTGTTCAGAAAAAGAAAGATGGTAAGATATTTCTGGAAAAAGATGATTCACAAGGAGCAGGGGCAATTACACAGAAGCCGCGTACAGTGTGGGGGCTTACTCATGATAAGAAGTCAATCAACAGTGATGGGACCGTGTATACAAATTACCTTCACGTCGTAAAGGCTAACCTGATGAGCAAGTTGTATGTGACACAAGCGATACAGCTTCAGTATGATACATCTGTTCTTCTGCATACCGATACCGGGATGGTTGATATTGAAATGATGGATCTGGAAAGCCAGGAGAACAACCCGGATCTTTCCGCACCAAATGCAAGGAAGCCACATGCGGAAGAGATATCCTACGATGATCACCTTTCGTACGTTAATTCCGCGTTCAAAGATAATGACCATTTGAGCCGTGCGGACCTTGTAGGGAAATTGCAGAAAATATATCCTGGCAATTTGGGTCAAAATAAGTTCAATGCAAGGGGAGGGTATATTGAATGTCTTATTAATAATGGGATCATAATCAACTTTCAGGGTAAATTTAGAAAGGCGAAGAGCGATCAGGGGGCATTAATGACCGAAGAAGAAGCACCATTTTAAATTTTATTTTATGGGTTATTTGAAAAGAATAAAAGATGCAAATCAAATTTTATTAGCTGCTGCAATATTTCCTTCTATATATGGGAGGTTTATGACAGAAACTCATGAAACGGAGAATAAAATTAAAAGGCTACAGGTTATTACCTCAATGAGCTACGATGAACTGAGAGAGTATTATAAAACTCATGGGCATTCATGGGATGATATGATTTATTTGGCTTCTTCATTCGGTAGATTACCTGATTAAAAGTAAATGACATGTGCAAGAAAAATAAACCGCATAAGAAAAGACCGCTCATTAGAGCATGCGAAACGAGGTATTGCATCAATCCGGCAACCAAGGGTAAATACTGCCACACCTGTAGTTCTCGCAGATACCGGAAAAGAAACCCTATTCGCTATGCCTATTCAAATCACAGGAGCAACGCAAAGCGACGCGGGAAGATCTTTGAGATTTCTTATGAATACTACAAAGCGTTCTGTATTGAAACAGATTTCATTGCGGGGAAGGGGCGTACAAGGGAGAGTTATAGCCTTGATTGCATCAATCCTCTGTTGGGCTATGTTGAGGGTAATCTTCAGAAGCTCCCCGTATGGTTGAACTCAAAAAAGTCTAATCGACTGGAATATGATTGGCAATCAAAAACTGCTACGGTTGTGAAGTCTTTAATTATTGATCAGTCAAAAAATATGTTTTGATATGGCACGAACCGGTCCGTTAGTGGAATTCTTGTATGACGGCGGAGAGGGCATGAAATATATTCGTGGAACTCTTCAGGTTAATATTGATAGGCAGTTTGCAAAAGATTGGGGAATTAATCCAAAAACACAATCCGTAGTCTGGTTTACAGATGAAAATGGGAAAGAGTGGCGGACAATCGTTAAAATTAAATGTTTGCACGTTATTGATTACAAATTTTAAAACCGTTCCGGCTCCGGTCACCGGCGAATAATGACAAAAGAAGAAAAAATACAAAACCTAACGCAATTCATGTTGGATGAAGTGCGGAGTAATTCGGACCTGACACGCCCTGAATTTGCAAAATCATTTGCAACAATTGCGGTTGAGCAAATTGAAAAGAAGGCAGCAAAGAGAATTAAAACAGTTGCTAAGTTTGAGAAGCAGGGTTTAGAACTGGATAAATATCTTTCTCCTTTCGACGAGATTGATGAAGAAATGTTTTTACATATCGCATGCGCATATGTGCCATGTACCTATGATATTGGCGGAATAGTTCAGGGCGGGGATGCATGCGATTCAATTGGCGAGTATCCTCAGAAAAAAGTATACACCTACATGACTGCTCAAAGGATTGGTTACAAATATTATTACTTAGGCGTACTGCCAGAATTCAAACAATAAAGGCGAATGGAATATTGTTGCGGATATAGAGATAGGGACAGGTGCCCTAAACGTCATGACTGCGAGCTGTTTTCTCAGTTCTTCATAAAGGTGAGAGAGGGTTTCTTTCGGATCAATCCAAATATTAAAATGTGGGCACTTGCACCATACAGATTAGATAGCAAAGGATTCAGGTGTTTGGAATTCGTAAAATTAACAAACAAACCATAATTATGAAACCAGCAAAGCCACCGGTACCGGATCTTGACCATCCATTACGCGACTGGTCAAAAGAAGAGTGTAATACGCTTGACTTCCCTAAAGTCAAATGGTTGTGCTGCGTTAAGGATTGTAATTGCTATTCTTCAGCTAAAGATGTTGGTTCATTGCCGTTAGTCTGGTGGCGGAAGAAATGGGTTGATCTTCGTTCAAATTGGCACTACTGTAGCAAGCACTGGAAGATGTACCAGGCTGCACGCAAAGCCGGAAAATTATTTACGCCGCTGTCAGGCTTCAAACCTGTAGGGTGGCATCACAGAATAAAACAATAATTATGAAAATATCTTTCATCTTCGCATGGTATGACCTTTGGATTGGCGCTTTCTGGGATAAAAAGAAGCGTTGGTTGTATCTATTCCTGATTCCCTGTTTCGGTATTATCATTAAACTAAAAGAAAAGGACGAACTATCAGCATACAGAAAGTTATACGATGATTGGCTTTCTGCGAAAGATCGTTATTCCCGGCTCTCCTTTGCGGAAAGATATATGAATTACGGGACTGACATATTGAAAGAAATACAGCTCCTTGATTTGAAACTTAAAGAACTGGAAAGAAGTATTGGACATACCGGTAAAACACATTATTAATATGAAAGCACTATCAATTAAACAACCATGGGCCTACCTGGTAGCCAGTGGTCACAAGAAATATGAAACAAGGTCATGGGCTACAAAGTATCGTGGTCCGGTTATGATTCACTCAAGTGCGGGTCTAATGACTAAATTACAGAAACGCACTTATGAAAGATGGATACGTGACTACGGGTTGAATGTTGATTATCAGAATTATTTATACTACGGCTGTATCATTGGCGTGGCAACGCTGGCAGATGTTTGTGTTATAAATGAGCAATTCACAATAGATAAACTGGATGGTGCATATTTGAGCAATAAAGAATATACTTTTGGCGATTACTCTTTACCGGGCCGCTTCGCATGGGAAATGAAAGACGCCATGATGTTTGACCGTTCAATACCAATGAAGGGGAATCTGGGGATCTGGAATTATACTCCAAATTCTGAACAGACGCTATTGAGTATGTATGAAGCATATAAGGCGCTTAAGAATATACCGGGTTAGCCCCGGTTTTCTTTTATCAAAAATATTTCCAAATATATTTGGTAAATCAAATAATGAGCATTACCTTCACACCAGCAACAACAAATGCTCATAACATGAAAACATCATACAGCATCATCCCAGCGCCGCAAGGAACTTCAGACAAAGAAATTGCTAAAGCAAAAAGATTGTACCGTAAAGGTGTAAAGGCTGGCAGCTTATACGGTTACCACGAAATAGAAATTATATTCTATGACGTAAATGGTATTGTATCCTGTGATTATGTTGTTCATGGTATTGGCTCAGTAGCTTCTTTTAAATTATAAACGCGCCTGGCGAATCCGGGCATCTTAAATATTATGCCACTCACTAAACTACAAAGCATTGCAATTGTTGGGCTGGAAGACGGACTCAATACTTTTGCATCAATGAGTATTCATTCACTTAAATATGAGTTGAATAAAATTATCAGCTCAAACATGAATAACGAAAGTTCCAAAGCGCAGGCCCTGAAGGAAGTTTCTGAATACCTAAATGATTCAGCTTCAAGGTGGAGTAATAAACAAGGCGGCGCATTCCAGAAGGCTATTGAGAATTGGGAAGCAATTAAAGAATCAATTCAATAAACCAGCCGTACGGTTACCGGCAACCCTTGCTTATGAAAAAGATCAACATTACAATTTTAGGCTGCGTAATGGCAATAGTCTTTTTGATTCTATTGCTCAATAAGCTCTTCGTAAATTCAGAACTTTCATGGTGGTGTGTAACATTGCCGATAACCGTACCATATTCTGTATTTCTGATCATGGGGATCTGGAATTACATAGAATCTCTGTTCTGGCAGCGTAAAACCCGCCGGGCATGGAAAGCAACTCAGAAAAGATTAAAAGACAAAACATATTATTAAAGCTCAAAATCGTTCATATGAACCAGAAGCAAGCAAAACGGATGCTAAAGCATCTTAATTCAAAAAAGAATAATCAGGTTACAGATGCCGTGTTAAGCATTGAAAAGTGGGCTCAAATGGTTGAATCTCTCAGCAAAGAATTTGGGCAAACCTTCTACAATGCTACTATTGAAAAGTATGGGCATCTTGACATTGCATATGAATGCTACATTGCAAGCGGTGAACATTGTAAAGCAAAAACGCCTGAACAATCAATTGCAGATCAAAGGATCTGTTTGTCTGTAACTCTTCAAAAATCAACACGTGAAACCAGTCCCTTTTAAAGGCCAAACAGCCACACCAGGAGCGCCAGAAGGCGCTGAGCATTATTGCGGATCAATGCCAGTAAATCAAACACCTGCAGGATATACATGCTGCTGGGAAATGACAGAGGAAGAGTATACTGAGTTGGGTAAAACCCGTAAAATATGGGCTTCCATCAGTTCAGGGAATTGTGTCCTCATGACCTGGTTAGGCGTTGAGAAACCATATTTCCCGGAAAACAGATCCATGTATTACTTGTTAAGATATGTTTCTGATAATGGAAAGCATACTATTGCCGTATGGATTGGATGCGATTCTGCCCCGCCTAATGCGTTTATTTACAACGGGATGGATTATACTTTGATTCAGGATGCCAGGGACGTCATATATTCCCCCTACTATGAAGTAACTGAAGGGTGTCTCTGGGTGCGTGATATTCCTGAAGAGTTTCATTCTCAATTTGGTCGGAAATCATGGTTATGCCTAAGAGAGGGCGAAATGGATATTTTTTTAACGGACGTAAATTTTTAAACAATGCTCAAAAGTATCAAAGAATTAGCTCCCAACCCTTCAGATGCCCTTCAGGCAATGGTAGACGGATTACGCGAACAGTCAAAGCGCGAGGATTTCATAATTGACATGGGTTGGTTTGTTGGGAAAGAAGATGGTATTTGTTGCGGATGCGCTGCAACATGTGCATTGCAAAGATTGGCAGGAGTGAATTTTACAATTGAAAATTCCATCAATGCGAATCGTTTTGATCTTTTACAGCTGAAAGGGGCGATTTCTTTTGAATCTGTAATTGATGACGCCCGGCAGGGATACATGAGTGAACTGTTCGGGTTTTATGGATTTGATCGGGACTCTAATCCAGACTTACCCCAAAACCCTAATTTCGATCTTGAGACAGATAATTGGGAAGAACAGCTACCAGATGTTGAAGCATATATTGCAGAACTCCGCGCTGCTGGTTATTAATGCTCATTTAATCACTTATTAAATATATTTTATGTCAGAAGATCTTATTAAAAATGTCGTTCATCCCGAATTCCTTAAGGGGGTGAATATGGTAATTAAGTTGGTTCAGGACTGGTCAAAGGATAATTTGCCTGATGATCAACCGGTTCATATTTCAGCAGACTTTAACAATGAACCCACTGCCAGCGTAGAGGTATTCACGAAATTAAAAGATGGTAAGATGCATCACGTCCGTACAATATCAGCGGACGAAAGTGAAGAAATATTGAATCAGAACAAAGTGGCAAAGCGTTCAATGGCTGATATGAATGGTGGAGAAAAGAGAGTATTGAGCGATATGATGAAAGATAGAGGTATGATTTCCCTTGCTCCAGTTATGCATTATACTCAGAGGCTTATGCCAACACCTTATCAGTGGTTGAGGTTTGAAGACCTTGCTAAAGTTGTTGATTATCTCAGATCAATTAATATTGATATCTAAAACGTTTACCATGAAAGCAGACAGTTTTTTAGAAAAGATGCTCAAAGCAATGGATGAAGAAGGCATGCAGATCAGCAACGAAACGTATAAAATGATCAAAAGTCTCATCCCTAAGCGCTCTATGCAGGAGATGACATACTTTGAACGTAATCAATTGATTGATATTATCAATCCTGTAGGTGCATTGGAAAATATCTATTACAAAGAGCAAACAATCGCTACTGATTACGGAGTTTTGCCTATTTCGGATATGGCTAAAATAGTCGATTACTTACGTTCCATCAATATTGACATATGATCAAGATATATGATGAAATACTGGCTATACCGGTAGAGGAGCACCTGCAGAAATTGCAGGCAGCTTTCTCTCAGTTTCCCAAAGGGCTGCCAAAGGATCAGGCTATCTCCGCCGTTCACTCCCAATACCCGCATCTGAAGCGGTATCACGTATCCTACAAGGATTTTGGATTGCTCCAATATTTCAAAAATAGGAAGTGGTTGACGGTTACCAGGAGGTTTGGCGGCCCATCAATATATAATTATTCTGGGTGCTTTCTGCCTCATAGAATAGATTGATTATCAACGCTTTTTTGATTTTAACGTCATATGTGCATAACCGTTAGATTTATACGAAAACAGAAATGTATTGATAATCAATTCATTCTAAGCACTTTTCATATATGTACGTCAAAACAGCGTTAACTTATTGAAAATCAAATCATTCTATGGGGTAGAAAAGGGGTAGAATAATCGGCGGAATGAGCTTTCTGGCGTGGTTTTATTCTATCTTTTGGCGAGGCTGACCGCCCTAGGGGGCTGGCTCGCCAAGGTAGTAGAAAAACCGGACATTTTTTAATTTTGTGGATAACTTTATACGATGTGTAAGAAGAAAAATAAGGTAAGACAGGCCAGAGTATTGTATCTATACAGCATCCAGGAGGGGAAATGTTATTATTGTGGGTGTCATTGTTCCTTACTTACTCACGATCAGCACGAAGGGAAGAAACCGCCGGACAACATGGCAACGTTAGAACACCTATACGATCATTGGGATTTGAGGCGCCCGTTTATGGATCAGCTCCCAGATAGGGTTAAATTTGCAATGGCCTGCTATAAGTGTAACCAGCAAAGGGGGATAGACCGCTTCAAAAAATTGGAATTACAGCATAGAATAAGGGTTTTCGATATCAAACAGTTTCTTTATGCTCAATCGGAAAAATAAGAAAAGCTCAATCGGACTGGATAAATCATTTCAGGGACATAGCGCAAAGAAATTCATTTGCCCGGAATGCAGGCGAAAAACATTCGTCCGCTACTACGATTACGATAAACAGGAATATCTTCCCGAAGAGTTTGGACGTTGTGACCGGGAAGAACATTGTCAATACTTCACAGCACCATGGGAAGAACTGAAACAGCAACACATGAGCAATAATAAATCAAACTGGAAGCCAAATAGCTCACAGCCAGCAGCATCTGAGAAAGTCGCTACCGTTGAAAAGGATATGCTATCCATGACCATGCAACGTTATGACCTCAATCCCCTGGTGCAATGGCTGATATCTCTATGGGGTGAAGAGCGTACCATGCAATCAGTGTGCAAATACTTCATAGGCACCGCAAAGAACAAAGGAACCGTGTATTGGCTGATAGATCAGTTCAAGCGTATCAGGACATGCAAAACAATCTTCTACAACCCAGACGGACACCGCAATCATGCAGTGGATGCAACAGCCAGATACACAACACATGATGGATATAAACAATGTTTGTTTGGCGAACATCTTTTGTTCGATTCGCCTGAAAATGCCCTCGTATTCATCGTTGAATCTGAGAAGTCCGCATTGATATGTGATAAATATATAAAGTGTTTTGGTGACCGTCCCGTTGTATGGCTGTCTAGTGGCGGATCTAACGGGTTGACTGATGAGAAGGTGAGGTGTTTGGCGGGTAGGGACGTAGTACTTGTACCTGATTTCTCATTCCACGCTCGTGCTACCTGGGGGCTGGTGCCAATGCGAAGGAAGAAGGATCCGGTAACGGGAAAGATGAAAGCTCATTATGATGGGGAAGTTGTTGAGGATTATGAATCTGCAGCTATGCGGATATTGAAACAGGGCTGCACTGTTCAATTCTATAATCCATTCCCAGAATTGAATGATGGATCAGATCTTGCTGATTACCTGGTAACAACACCGCCTCCGGATGATAAATCGCCAACCGATGAGTCACCAGTCGTTTATGACGTGCCTGATTTCGATTCATTGATATTGCCTGATGGTGATTTAGGTGCTAACGGTGATAATGACCCCATTAGCGACTATTGGAATGAAAGGTTGATGGCACCATTAACAAGGCGTAAATCGTTCACTATTGACGGCCGGAAGCCCGGAGAACCGGTATTTGTGGAGATGGACCAGTTGGGAAATGAACTTGTAGTTGAGAAACTATTGAACCAGCCAAACATTTTGTACCTTATTGAGAAGATTGGATTTAGCAGGGGGATTGCTGAACCAATAAAAAAGCCGGGCGACTAACCCGGCTTTACTTCTAAACTGTTGGTTCTTCCGATTGGACGAAACGGGTGGCGGTGTTAAGGGCTACCTGGAAATTAACCCATCCATCTCTATCAACTCTTTCAGGTCCTTCTTCCCCTTTCCACTTGTAAGTCTCAACGATGAACTTTTTAATCGGATCAAACTCCGGATCCCCTAATTCAGCCATTTCGATGGTGGCATACTGACCAACTGTTCCCTGAATGAGAATCTTACCTTTAAATGAAATGTGCATTGTGTGTGTTTTATGTGGTGAATAATGTACTGTGAAGGTACAATACTCATTCCATTCTACCAAATATATTTGGAAATATTTTAGGCAAAAAGAAAGGCCGCGGGTATAAACCGGCGGCCTTGTTATTCACTCCATGTCTGTGTGTGAGAAAAATTACTGATTGAATACTACCATGTCGTTTACGCTGGCAGTACCTTTTAATATTGTTCTGAATATTTCATCAAATTCAGCCTGACAGATAGCAGCCCTGTCCTTGATAACTACTTTTGCAATGGCAATATTGTTTTTGAAAGCGATATCTTTCTTGATCTTCACCATGTCCGGTGTGCCACTTGCACAGGTGTAGCCAATCGTTCCTTTCTGGTATTTGCCAGATACATCAGTGAATGCGTAGCTGATGTAAAAGCATTTTGCGGACGTTTTGATTTTGGCATCATCAAAACAGCGTGTAACAGGAATCCCTGACAGTTTGATTGATGGGATTGTGTTTGATACTGTGGTAGTGGTGGTTGTTTGTGCTACTGCGAATGCGAAAGAAGAAACAACGAGGATCAGGGTAAAGATTGCTTTTTTCATATTGTTTGTGTCATTTGTTATTGACTGTGTAAAGATATAATTCAATGTTCATTCTACCAAATATATTTGGAAAGAATGCTCATTTATTTTTCTAAATGCTCAAAAGATATATTTGGAAGATAAAGCATAGTTTTGTATGTAATACCAAATACCTATAAAATGGCTTATAAGAAAGGGGCACGTGCCGTAAAAGTAACCGTAACACCACGTAAAGGGGGTAATCCTAAAGGTAACCCGGAAAACTTAAAGAAGGGTCATATCAAGCTGAAGGACGAACTAACAGACAAGCAAAGGACATTTGCTCATGAATACTGTGTTGATTTTAGTAAAACAGGAGCTGCCCGTCGTTCCGGGTGTAGCGAAAAGAACCCAGGGGAAGCTGGCTATGATCTTTACAATAATCCGCTTGTCAAAGCATTGATTGATGAAATACTGGCTGAACGTGCCGAAGAGAATAAGCATCTGCATGACCGTATTCGTGAAGAACTTAAGCTAATAGCGTTCTCGGATGCTACTGAATTCATGCAGATGACAAAAAACAAAGTTAAATCTAAAAGTGGAGACGGTGCAGAATCCAGTGAGGAAAACGGGGTACTGTTTACACCTTCTGCGCTTTGGGAGAAAAGAAGAGGGAAGCTGATCAAAACGATTAAGATAAGCAAGGGTAAGGTTGAGCTTTCGTTGTATGATAAGAACGATGCACTGAAACAGCTTGCCCTGCACACTGGTTTCTATAAAGAGCCTGAAGACCAGACCAAACTTAAGATCACTATTAAAAAGAAGGGGTAACACATTGCCAGTAGTAGAAGTGGATTTTGAGGATGATATCTTTCTTGACGTATACAAACACCTTGTACACGACAATGAAGATTTTATTGATATTGATTTCCTTTATGGGGGGCGTGATTCTGGCAAGTCGCGACATGTGGCAATGCAGTTGGTTATCTCCTGCATGAATGAAGAGTACTTCAAGTGCCTGCTAATACGTAAGGTGCTGAACACTGTACGTGATAGTCAATATGCACTGATCAAATCAATTATAGAGGATTGGGAGCTGGATCACCTGTTTAAATTCAATGATACCCGATTAGAGATTATCTGCAAGGCAAACAAGAATGGTTTCTATGGTCGCGGCCTGGATGATGTAGGACGAATCAAATCGTTCAATAACCCTTCTCACTGTTGGATAGAAGAAGGTAACCAGATAGACAATACTGATTTCGTTGTAATCCTTACCTCACTACGTACCAACGGGCAAAGAGTAAAAACCTATTTCACGTTCAACCCGGAATGTGAGGTTAACTATACTGATTTCTGGCTATACAAAGAATTCTTTGCACATACTACTAAACTATCGTTTGTATGGGAACAGGAGGTAGAGCTACCGCCGCGCTTTATTGGCGATCCGCCGCGCAAGGCAATTAGGCGTGTACGGGCGACACATAGCACTTACCTTGACAACCCATACTGTCCCGTAGAAAGAGCGGCCTTATATGAAGGATATAAAAACAGCAAGAATAATTCCTATTGGTACCAGACTTACACGTTGGGGCTATGGGGCTTCAGGAAGACCGGCGGGGCCTTCTGGAAGTGCTTTGATGAAATTATCCATAGCAAACCGCGTTATTATAAGAAAAACACCGCTATACATGCCACAGTCGATAATAACGTGTTCCCTTACATCACAATCGGGTTATGGCAGGTAGACCTGGTTGCAAAAGAAATCTCACAGGTCCATGAGTTACCTTGTGAATCGCCGGATAACACTGCAGCCAAAGCTGCAAAGAAGCTGATTAAGTGGCTGGAACAGATTGATCATAATGGTCCGTTGTTCATCTATGGAGATCCGTCTGCAAATGCGGCATCAACTGAAGACGACGAAGGGCAAAGCTTCTTTGATAAATTCTTTGGTATTCTTAAGAAGATGGGGATACCCTACACTAATAGGGTGGGTAAATCACACCCGGGTGTATCTATCAGTGCTGATTTTATCAATGATATCTACGAAAACCACTATGAAGGGTGGACTATTGTTATCAACTCAACCTGTCGGAAGTCTATTGAGGATTACACGATGGTAAAAGAGGATATAAACGGGACAATGCTCAAAAAGAAAGAGAAGGACAAGGAAACAGGACGGACATTTGAGCGGTATGGGCACTTTAGTGACACCAAACGCTATTTTATTACCAAGCTGTTACCAGTTGAATTTAGTAAATTTGGTGACCGTAGGAAAAAGTATTACGCACGATAAACCAATACCCATGATATACACAAATGATCAGATATTAGATATCATCAAAACTAATCCTGCAAAGAAGAGGCTTGATAAAGCCCGTGCAATGTCTAAAAAGCTGCTATTGCACCTCCATGGTATTGGCATGGAAGAGGCTATAGAACATTGTGACTATTTTGAGAACCCGGAGATTTATAAGGTAAGGAAGAAGTATGCTGTTAGTAATAAGGATCTGTATAGCCGTTTATTGCAGTCTGAGGATATGGTGTACACGGCAACGGGTGGATCATCCATATATAACCTGTCAGAAGAAAAGGAAAAGGTGTTTAGTGCCCTGCTGAACAATGTAAGCTATGAGCTTTCTTTGCGCAAGTGGATGAAGCTATTTGCATTAGAGGCGTTCAGGTCTGATCCAATGGGAGTTATCTTAATGGAGATAGGGAAGAAGCAAGGCGATGGAGTTAAACCTAAAGCCTACCCAACATACAAAAGCTCGTTTACTATATTCAATTATGACACAACCGGGCGACGTCTGGAACATATATGTTTTCAGTTGACGGTTTCGGAAGCTATTGAATTTGGTGTTACCGACCCGGATTTCAAAGAATTAGCCGGGGATAAGAAAACGCTCTACTTCCGGTTTATCGATGACGCAAAGGATGCGATATATAAGTATGATAATGACATGATCGTTGAGATTGGGAAGTCAATTCCTAATTACTGGAAGAAAACCCCCGGCTTCATTGTCAGCAATCGAATGGTGTTTAATGACCCTAAATGCTTTGTTTCTCCACTGGATAACACTATTGAGCTAGCAGATTCATTTCTGAATGACCGATCTATCAGGGATATTCAAAAGCGCCTTCACGGTTTTGCTAAAGCTGTTGAACCTATCATTGATTGCCCTACTTGTGATGGGGAAAAGTTCGTGAATGGAATGGAGTGTAAAACATGTGGAGGGGCCGGTTATAACAAGCACACGAAGGTATCCGACGTTGCCAGGTTCCCGCTTGCTCTCATGGAAACGAGCTTTGACTTCAAGCGAATATTCGGATATGTAACGCCTGATGTGGAAGGCTGGGAAAAGCAGGATTCGAGCCTGGTAAACCTTGAATCACTGATTGAACAAACCTATTGGGGTACTGTTACTCCAAAGCAGACCGCCGGACCTTCAAAGGGTGGTAGCTTGGAAGAAACTGCAACTAAAACACTCACAGATCTTCAGCCGAAATATGCACGGCTCAATGAACAAGCGGATTGGGGGGAAAGGACTGAAGCAATGGTTGCTGATTATATCGGCAAGTACGAGTATACAGAGTTTACAAAGTCAGATATAGCCTATGGAAGATACTATGTTCTGGAAACGCCTTCAGATCTATGGAGTCTTTACCAGGATATGCGCTCAAAGGGAGCCCCAGAAGCCACCCTATATGAAACAATTGAAAAGTATTACCATTCCCTGTATAAGAATAGCCCGATCGAACGAGCTGTAAGAATAAAACTGCTGTATGTTGAGCCTTTCCCGCATATGGGTGTTGCTGAAGTAAAGGCAATTGCTACTGATCCGCTGGATGTTAACTGTAAGCTGTATTTCGGTGAATGGTATAGTACAATGGCTAACATTGCCATTATCCGCACTTCTTCAGATAAGTTGCGGGAAGCGTTGAGGGTGTATGTGCAAGGCAAAAACCTTCCAGCGCCACCCGAACCAGCAAAGCCGGGATTTGGCAACTAAATTGTATATTTACCGAAACAACAATAACACATGAAATATTTAAGCCTACCGTTAGTGATCGGCCTAAACGCTGCCCCGATGGCTGCAGAGTTAGAAAATTACCTTGAACATGCAAAGGATCATGTTGATGGGATGGATAAAGTTGTCACAGGAAAAGTATTCCCTGGTGATATTTCAACATTTCACAAAGGTTACTATTGGGGGACCTTTATCTACTTAAGAGGGGGGCAAGTATTACTCACCAACCTTGAAGTAGAATCATTTGAAGTAATTTTGGAGAACTATTATAAACAATCTTAAATCATTATTTTATGCATCATGCTACTAAAAAGAAATTCGTAACGCTGAAAGAGCAAGGCGCAACAGTCGCTGAACTTCGTACAGCTATGGAAGGCGCTGAAATTGAGAAAGAAGAAATTGAAGCGCTGATTACTGAGCTGTATACCGATACAGATAAAGACGGCAATCAGACTCCGCATGTTGAGCCAGGAGAAAGCCCTAACAACGCTAATCCTGATCACGTAACCGGAACGGCTGAACCTATTCTTGCTGAAAAAGCAAAGAAGTTTGATTTCGGCAATCTGGATGATGAGAATTTCACAGCTTACGAAAAGTATGTAGATACTCTTCCGGCTCATGAAATGGTAGACTTCCAGCGCTACAGGATTAAACCGATCATCAAAGAATTGTATCCTGGGTTAGATAATTCGCCTAAAAAAATGACAGGGATTCGTCTGGTCAATACATCCCCTGTTGATAATGCTCGTATTACTCCGGCGAATGCGAAAGAGCTTAATAATCAGGCTCGTAATTCCGGCTTTTATTATCTTTTGAAACAGGATTAATTCACCTGATCACCGTTATTAACAACACATTATTAATCAATATCGATATGGCACTTAAAGCAGAAACAAAAACAAAAATCAAAGCGTTGGGGCTTGACGTGGACAAGCTCATTGCTGCAATTACAGCTGAAGCGGAAACTGATTATGAAGTTCCTGAAGTAGTTGTATTCAAACAAGCTGAATTGGATGCACGTGATGCAAACAAGGTACTTGAAGGGAAAAAGTTAGGTGTTACGGAAGGAGAGATGCAGGGGAAGGAACTGGCAGCAAAAGCGTTTAAAAAGAAATTCGGCATTGATGATCCTACAAAGGAAATAGACAAGGTTATTGAACTCGCAAGCGCCAAAGCGGCTACAGGGGATGAAGGGCTGAAACAGCAAGTGGCATTGCTCATTGCTGATAAAGAAAAGCTCACAGGCGAAGTAACTGCTGCAAAAACTGCTGCAGATGCGGCAATATTTGATTCTCAACTGATTTCAATGTTTCCTCCGAATCGGGATGCCAACCTATCAGATGCAGAACGTCTGACACTGGTTAAGATGCAGTTAGGGTTTGATACGGTTGATGGTAAGAAGGTAACTAAGAAGAATGGAGAGGTTTTACGTGATGCAGCTACACAGAACCCTATTGAGCCGGGGAAAGCCATTACGGACTTCTTCACAGAACGGAAATGGATATCTGCAGATGGTACCGGAGAAGGTGGACGCGGAGGCGGGAATAACCATGGGGCTCCCGGCGCCGGCGGGTTGAAAAAGTATTCCCAGGTAGAAGCAGCATGGATAGCAGCCAATCCAACAGGGAATCCTATTTCACCTGAGTTTCAAACATATCTGGAAGCAGCTACAAAGGATGTTCCTGATTTTGATTTCAATAGTTAGAATGCTCATTAATACTTATTTTCAAAAGCCTCTGGTATTTATCAGAGGCTTTTGTATATTTACAAAGTGAATCATTCAATGCTGGGAAATTCTTACCCTGATCAAAGTAATTGATAAAAAGGATTGTTGGTTTACAAATGGGAAGGTAATTTAATGGTAAAACATTCGGCTCTGTTACTTCAACCGATGATACGGGTTCGACTCCTGTTCTTCTCACGACCTAAATACAAAGTACCTGCTGACAAGCGCGGTAATTCGGATAAGTTAACAGATCCGCATAAAAACGTTTCAGGGTTGCAAACCTGATAGGCAGGGAAAAAGAAATTAAAACCGGGGACAGGGTAAGCTGAACGCCTTAATTATGGGACTGTATAATGAATCACAAATGATTGCCTTTGCAAATTACGTATTGAGCAATCCTATTACAAACAATTACGGTCAGCTGGTGGTATCCATTAAACATGTAAAGGATTTCAAAGGGACCGTTTCATCTGGCATTGTGGAGCATGAACCGGGAGACTCTGTTATATTGTATATACCGGGAGTAGAAAAAGGGTGGAAAGCAAAGGTAAATAAAGCTCATCCATGTATCGGCGGCGGCTGTACATATGATTTGCAGGTAAAATTCCCAGACGGCACAAAAAGCAGATTCTGGAATATTGAAGCCAGCAGCATTGAAAAAATTAAAGATATAGCTCCGGGGGCATTCCCTGTCACTAATTAAATATTTACGTTTTATCGCAAAGTGTACGTGAACACAAGCAAAATTTCAATCTACTTTCAGTCTACTAAAGTTTTTCTTCTTTAATCGGTCCCGGTATTATTGCCGGGACTTTTTATTTTCCAAAAATAATTACCCACATATCAAACTTATCCATATCTTTGATTAGAATAACGTTCTGTTGTTCGTCCGGTGGTACCGGGCTCCCTATCCCGGATGGTATCCGCCTTGACAATTCCTCTTACCTGGGTGGTACTCAGCAATCACAATTTCTTACCTCTTAAATTATACATAATGGCAAATTATGCAGCCAGCGTGCTCGCAAAAGGTCAGGCAGTGGTTACCAAAAAGAACCAGCAGCCAGAAATCCGTCGTAAGCTACCCACAGTTATGGAGCTTGCATTGAAAAACCAGGAGTATTCTATCCCGGATGCCGTTGATCTGCGTAAGTCAGACAAGCGTCCTGTTGAAATCTACTATCAGACAAAGGTCGCTCAACAGAGCACCACTACGAAAGCCTATAACCACACCGGTGGATATGGTGACAGCGGAAAGACTGAACTGGTGTACGTTTCGCATGTGGAAACAATGAGTTTGCCCCGCAAAATGTACTTAAACAACGTTCTGACTTATCAGAACCAGTTTAATTTCCTGCTTGAAGAAAAGTGGAGAAACTTACGTAACCGTCATGATACCAGTGCTCTCGCTTTCTTGCTGGCAAACCGCATGCAGTTACCAGCGGCAACAGTGAATCCACAAATCATGTCAGCCAACCCTGGTACATATAATGAAGCAAATTACGCGCTGGATATTGCACAGGACCGCAAAGCGCGTTTCATGCAAATGCTCAGGATGTATATGAATGCTCGTTATTTTACCGGGTCGCTTGATGTGATTGCAGATCTGCAAACAGCTGGTGAATTTGAATTCCAGATGAACCAGGGAGCAGGTAACAACCAGAACCAGGCTTTCCAGTTTGGCAATGCACGTATTGCTACTACACAGGATGTTATTTCCGCAAGCTATCCGCTGGGTGCGGCTTTGGCTATGCCAGCTAACTCATTCGCCGGTATGTACTGGAATGATGGTCTGAATAAGAAGGGTGTTAACGCTGGTGAAAACGAAGTGGGTATGTTAGGTACTGCTGCTGATCCATTTGGATCCGGCGCTGTGGCGGACGTTTCAATGTACACCAAAAGGGCTGATACAACTGCTGATACAACCGGTGGTAATCCACAGGATATCATCGATCAGTATGAGTTAACGCTTACCATTGCCTACGCATTGCCTCCGCTGTCATTAGCCGGTGATTCCGTTGTGCACCTGATTGGTCAGGCTTCCTAATTTTCAATCATCCTATATCGGGGGCCGTAAGTCCCGATTAAATACAATTTGATACAAATGAAAAAGTTTCTCACCCTTTGTTTTATGTCGGTTGGAATGCTCATTGCTTCCCACTCCGTCAATGCTCAAAACGCCGTGCTATTCCCGCTGATTGCAGGTGATACACTTACGAATGCCGATACCCTGTACAAAACAATCTCTGTAACCGCTGGCTATTCCACTTTAGGAGTGCAGGTAAATGTTACAAAGCTATCCGGTACCGTTGCAGGGAACGTTGTACTGATTGGCTCATTGGACGGTGTCAATTATCAGCCGGTCCTGGGGGATACGGTGGCACTGGCTAATACCACCGGTGTGCAAGTGCTAAAATTCAGGCGGCCATCACCGGAAAATACATTTTACCGATTGTTGTTTATCAGTTCTGGCTCTCAATCTTACGTTCCCAGGGTGTATTATTCTTTGAAGAAATATAATAACTAATTATGTACCGTCGTGATGAAGTAATTACTGCATTATTTGGCCGGGTTGGTTTCCGTGAATCAACTCAGTCAGGATATACTGATAAGGTAGACACCGCGAACCGGGCAAGTAAGTCAAAGAGACACTTTGAAGACTTTCACGCCCTGGTAAGTGTACCTACCTTGTTTGATGTGTGTAATAAAGATGCTGCCATCACGACGGACAATTTCAATTTATATCTGAAAGAGCTTCAGGAAGCCGCAATACTTGCTGTTATTGACGGTGTAATGAGTGAGCCAGAGGTAATTGAGCAGCTAATGGAATTTAGCCGCGATGATCAGCAAGTTATCCCTATGCCTAATATCGGCCGGTTCGTAGGCCGTCAAATCCGTATCGCTCCCGTCCTAAATAGAAGTATTGCGATAAACTCAATTACAGCCTTTTTTGACGGGGTTGCGGACTTTAACCTATATGTATTCGACAATGTTATAAAAGCGCCTATTTTCACCATCCCTGTGACTACGGTAGCAGATTCACAGGTAGTTGTCATCCCTACACAAGATATTATTCTCAGTTACATGAGTAATAGATCTAAGTCAGGGCTGTATTGGCTGGGTTATTTTCAGGATGATCTGGGAGATGTGCAGGCTTACGATGAACAGCCCTATAACTATTATAGCGGAAAGTGTTACGGATCCCAATCTATTGAATGCATTCCTATTGCAGGGCAAACGGATTTTACAAGGTTCAATCCTTATATCACCAGCCGGACCGCTGGATTAAACGTTGAATACACCACACTGCAGGATTTTACGGAGTTGATCATTAAGAATGCTCCCATATTTGATACGGCGATAGGCTTGCAGATGGCCTCCATGATAGTCGAAAGGGTTATGTATGGTACCCGGTCCAACGAAGCGCAAAGGATCAATGAACAGGCTACAGCTTCATTATACAGCGAGTTGAACCAAGCACGCGCAACTGAAGAACAGCCATTTTCACCAGGCTTCAGAAGCAAATTACAAAAAGAATTTAAGCGCCTGAATGAAACGCTGCTCCCTCCACAGAAAGCAGTATCAAGCAGGATAAAAGATAACAGATGCTATACACAAAGATTTCCCCGGTAGGTATCGACATTCAGATACAGAGACTGCAAACATTATTGTTTGCAAAATTGCCTGCCATATGGGGGATATCTGACACCCTATACGAGTGTTATGGTAGATGTTACCGAAATCAAAAGGATGAAGGGTATGTTGCTGAAGTGTACAAGGGGAATAATGAGTATAAAGAAGTGTATGTTGATGATCGTATATCTGCAATCTCTTTTTTCGGCCTTACAGATCAAACAATTGATATGAATAAGGTTAATAAAGCCGAAGTTCATTTGATTTTCTGGGTAGATATTAAAAAAGTAAAGCCGGCCCTTTTGCATAGAGGGGATGAAGAAGTCAGGAAGGATGTTGAGCAGATCATTAAAAACAAATACGGGTTCCAGCTTTCAGGGATTGACTTAGGTATAGAAAACGTGTTGAGGGATTATCCTGGTAGCTTAGAATCAGATAAAGTTATTAAATACCGGGATATGCACCCATTCCACTGTTTCCGATTCAATTTTGATCTACTGTATAATATTTCTCAATGTTAAAAACAAATTTTAAATAATGGCTACACTAAATGCGGCGACATGCGCCACCAACTTAAGAAATACAGGTACTGGCACATGCACAATCGATCCCGGTCTGATTGGCGGCGCAATTAAGATACCGGACACGTTGATCATGACCCAGGCAAACCTTGATGTATTGGAAACATTCATCAGGACCGGTCTTTTTGCAACGCTGAAAGATGATCGTTTCTTTCCTATCAACGACTTTCATACACCTACAGATTCCAGTGAGGCGACTGTATGGCAAACATTTGGAAACGGATCTAAGAAGACCGTTAGGAATGGCCGTAATAACTGGATGTTTCAATATAGTGAAGGTGCTTTGTGTCGTTCCAATTCATTACAATCCTTTAACTTCTTAGGCACTACTACATGGTTGTTCTGGGATGTTAATAATCTCCTGATTGGTCGCCGCGTAAAAGATTCTACTGGTGCATGGGGATTGGCCGGCGTTCCTTTAACGTTCCATGCAGATCCTTGGAAAATGGCTACCGGTGCAGAAGTCACGAAGTATACCGTTACTTTTGATTTCGATCCTAAATACATCAACTCTCAATTAGGTTTTGTAAAGGCTGATTTTGAGCTTTCTGATCTTCAGGGATTGCAGAATATTGTAATCGAACCTCAAACCACCCTGGCAGCAGGAGCGGTAAAGGTTCGCCTGTATTCTGGTTGTAACAAAACAAATCTGTACGATAAGTACAAAGCTGAAATACTTGCCGGTAGTATTTTCGTGCTGACCAATACTACAACGGGCAATGCAATTCCTGTAACCGGTGTAGCAGATGATCCTAATATCAAGGGGTTCACTATCAGCCCTACGGTTGCTGATGCCGATTACCCTGCAATAGGTGCTAGCCTTACCCTTGACCTGATATCACCAACAGCGTTAAAAACGGCTCTGATCACACCGTATGAAGGTATCCCGGTATCTATTGTACGTGCTTCTTAATCTTTAAACATTTTCTATGAGACAGCCTATAACAAAGATGTGGTTTGACGAATCAGTGAAGGGTTGGACGTTTGATCAGTTTCAGGACCGTTTTAAAGATCAGCTAACACCTGATGAAATCCTGAATTTTGCTGATAAGTTGGGGATTAAGCTCCCTTCAAAATCAGAAAGGAAGGCGGATAAAGCTCAACCTGGACCATCTGAGAATTAAGCCATATTGATATTGATTAAACCACCAGAAGGAGCTTTTATAGCTCCTTCTTTCTTAAAAAGACATTATGTGCACCATCAGTCAAATGATAAAACGTCTGGATCAATTCAAAGCAAAGGATATTGCGGCGCAATCTATGATTGATAGTAAACGGGATTACATATTGTGGCAGCAGGAGCAGTTGTTTGCCGGTAAGAATAAAAAGGGTAAGCCGATCACACCTAAATACACCCCATTCACCAAAAGGATAAAAAACCAAAAAGGTCAGCCAACGGACCGGGTTACACTGAAGGATACCGGACATTATTATTCTGCCATCTTCCTTGTTGTTATAAAGGGTGCTGGCATCTATCGCACATTAAGCAGTGACGTTAAATCACAATGGTTGATTGCTAAATACGGTGAAAATATATTGGGTTTGGGGGGTGTTTTCAAAAAGGGGTACATCAATGATTTGCGCCCTTTTTGGAGAATGAGAGTTGAGCAAGTGTTGAAACTAAAATTCGGGAACTGATTATGAAATTACATACAACTTGCGGAACGCTTAAGCTGGATAAATTCATCACCTGTCTAATAGAGGCTGATTATTCCGGGTTGGTCATTGATGGGGAGCCTACAGAGGACCAATTGTCTGAAGCGTGGGTTGCTATCTATCAGGAGTATGTTGAGTTAATGGGAAGCGGGGAGGATAATTACATACTTGTCCTTGGTGCTGAGATTGAGCGTTTGCGGTTCAAGTTATTAGTGATAGAGCAATGTATTACTGTATTGGGTGATTACTACTCGGAAGAGCTGGTTTTGATACTAAAAAAGATGGGGTATGACTTCAAATTCAGCCCTGATAATACTGATGAACGCCGGGAAGATCTTGTTAAGATTACCAGCCTATGCAAAAGTGTGATATTGAAATACGAAGAGAAAACGGAAGAGTTTAATGTTTTAAGTGAAAACCAAACAGCGGAGCCAGTCACGCGTCATTATTTTGATGATGTATTGGCAAACCTTTCCAAGTTCATTGGATCAATCATTTACCCGGAGCAAATCACCGTAAGCTATTATACTTCCCAGATCAAATTACTGAAAAAACATAACGAAATCCTTAACCAAAAAACCGCTTAACAATGCCAGATGATTTAATTAATAAGGTCATAGATGACGCCAACGTACAGCGGTCCATTAATAAGGTAAAAACAGAATTACAAGAAGTTATAAAGCTCATTCAGCAAATCAATCAGCTGGGAGGGAAAATAAACCTTGGAGGCGGTCGGGGAAGTGCTAACAATAACCTTCAGCAAGCAACACAGTCAACTGATGCCCTTGCCAGAGCACAGCAGCGCCTTACTATGGCACAGTCTCAACTCGGGAGAGATATTGCTGTTGTCAATGAGCGTACAAGGCAACAGAACCTTCAGAATAGGGCATCTGCACAGGGAGCTATATCTTATGCAACTTCCTTAAATGGAATGCGGTCTAATCTGAGACAGCTTACACAGGCTTATGATAACTATACCGCCGCGCAAAGGAAAAACAAGTCAGAAGGAGCCAGCACCCTCAGACAGATAAAAGAACTTACTGCTGAAATCAGCAAGTTAGAGCAAGCTACTGGAAGATACAGCCGTAACGTTGGTAACTATGCCAGTGCAGGAAGTAAATTTGCCGGTGGTGCAAGGAACGTATTAGCGGTTTTCGGGGTCGGTGTTGGCTTGCATGGAGCAAAGCAAATGCTGGATGCCAAAGCGGAAACATCTGACCAGTTAGGCGACTTACAAAGGCTGCTTAAGCTAACTACCGGAGAGACTGACCGGTTATATGATTCTTTCAAGAAATTGGGGAGTCGGACGTCAACCAGTGGTTTACTTGAAATTGCCGCTGTTCTTGAAAGAATAGGTGTTAATAAAGGCGCTATTGTTGGTATGACAACGGCTATTGACAAGTTACATGTCGTATTGGGCAAGGATTTGGGAGATCCTCAAAAGATTGCGCAGGATCTTGTGATGCTGGAAAATGTGTATTCAAAAACGGGGTTAGTTACGGCTCGTTCCCTTGAGGAAATTGGGAACGGTATATTAACGCTTTCTCATGCCGGGGATGTTACCGCACCTTTCCTAATTGACTTTACAAAAAATCTGGGCGGTATAGCCAAAGCGGCTAACATATCATTGGGCGAGGCGCTTGGTTTGGGGGCTGGATTTCAGCAGTTAGGGCAGAAGGCGCAAGTTTCGGGGACTGCTACGGTTCAGATCATGTCCCGCATTGCATCCAATACGCAAAAGTTTTCAAAAATTGCAGGGAAGAGCGTTGAAGAGTTTACAAAAACATTACGAGAAAAGCCTATTGAAGCCTTGATTCAAGTGGCAGAAGGGGCTCAAAGAGGTAAGCCATTTTACGATTTATTTGCAGCTTCTTTCAAAGATCTTGAAACAAAGGGGGTTCGTGTGCAAGGAGCTATTACGGCGCTGGGCTCAGATGCTAATAAATTCAGAGAAAAGATAGAGCTGGTTAATGTGGCATTGAAAGAAACGAATAACCTGGAAGAGCAATTTGAAATAAAAAACAATACATTAGGAGCTTCCTTAGACAAATTAAAAAAGAAGTTTGCGGATTTGATGAGTGATCCTAATAGCTCAATCGGAAAGTTTTTTAAAGGCGTCATAGATCAAGCGGCGTTAACTATTGGGTATATTGATCGTTTAGGCAATGCTTTTGATAGATTAACCGGGAATAGAAGATCATCAGATATATCATCAGAGAATATTTCAAAGCTGCTAACGGGTAAACGTTCATTAACAAAAGAGGAAATGAAAGCTAGTGGAGTTAGCTTTCTCGACAGACAATACGGCGCGACTACCTCAACGGCAGCTGAAGGGTATGAAGCATATAAAAATGCAGTATCTGACAAACATGATCAACAGCAACCATTAATCGATGAGTTTGGGACTAAAGATGTAGCGACTCAGAAAAAATTATTGTTAGAGTTGTCTGACGCATACAAAGAAGCATCAGACTATCACAATAAATTATTGAAAGATTATAAAAAAACAGATGCTGTTGTAATAAGTTCAGAATTAGGTCTGGAAGGTATAAGTTTCAGGGTAAAGGAGTATAATAAGATAATGAAGAAACAATATCAACCGCTTAATAGTGAAGGAGAGGGCGTTTATGACTTAGGCGTAACTGAAGAAGAAAAACGAAGGCAAGAAGCCGCCGCAGAAAAAGCAGCAAATCACGCTGCAATGTTGGAGAAGAGAAGGTTGAAGGCAATTGAGGATAGAAATAAGTTTGAACTTCAAAAACTTGCCGATCAGCAGAAAGAAACCATTGAAAGCGAGAAGGCCGGGTATGATGAAAAGCTGCAAGCCACTGGGATGTATTTCCAGCTTAAAAACGATATTGCAGACGCTCAGTTTGAAGGGGAGAAGGGCCGTATACAGCAGGATATCGGTATAAATAAAGCATCTCAGGAAGAGATTGCAACGGCTGAGGCTAAAATGCTTAAAGAAAGGTCTGATAACCGAATTGAATGGAGTAAAACTATTACTAAAATCACGTCTGAACAGCTTTCAAAGGAGGTTAGAGATATTACAGTTGCTGCTGCAGAGATGAGGCAAATTACCGCTGAAAGAGGGGTAGACGAATTAGCCGCCGCACGCAAGTTGTTTGAGTCTCGCACACTTAACGAAGAGCAATATGAAGCGCTGAAGCTGCAAATTAGTAATAAGTACACTACGCTTGAAATCCAGAATGAAATTGATGCTGCAAATCAAATATTAGATTTGCAGAAAAAAGCGGGGATAGATACTACTGAGCAGAAAGCAAAAATTAAAGCACTTCAAAACGCACTTGATACAGCGGGTATTGATTTTGCCGATAAGCTGGAAAAAAAGAAAACTGATCTTCTTCAGAAACAACTAGATACAAGAAGGCAGCTTGAAGAAGATCACGCGGAAAGGCTGAAGAGTATCAAACAAGAGGCTTTTGATTTTGCTGTTGAATTGGGTAGTGCTCAATTTGAGAGAGAAAAAAACGACGTACAGAATAGTATTACTGAAGTAGAAAAGAAGAGTGAAGCGGATATTGCTGCGGTAAATAATAGTGTAGCTTCAGAACAGGAAAAAGCAAATAGAGTTGCGTTAATCAATGCTCAATCCACTGCACAAAAAGAAGCGTTAGAAAGAAAGCAACGTGATATTGACGCGAAATCAGCCGCTTTTCAGAAGTTAATGGCTCTGCTGCAAATCGGAATTACAACGGGGGAAGCGGTATTTAAGATTCAGGCACAAGCCGCAATATTAGCAGCTACTCCGGGCCTACAAGGGTTTGCCGGTGCTGCACTTGCTCAGATACCGTTGGTTATCGCCGCCGGTGCCATTCAGGCCGCCGCTGTTGCAATCAAACCCATCCCGCGTTACTTCCTTGGTACTGATTATCACCCAGGAGGCGCCGCACGTATCAATGATGGTGGCAAGCTGGAAGTATTGGAGCTTCCAGGAGGTAAGACTGGAATATATCCGCATATGGATGCAACGCTGAACCTTCCAAGGGGAACAAAAGTTCACTCATCTGTAGATAAGTATATCAATGCTGCTGCATGGTCTACATTCAAGCCATTGGCTCCTGTTTCTGATAGCCTTGTAGGTAATAAGTGGTTGGCTGGTCAAATAGTAGAGAGTGTTGAAAAGAATATGGGGGAAGTAGCATCTGCGATAACGAGTAAACCATCAGAACGAACTATATTAACGGCTGAAGGGTTGAAGTATCAATTTGCGGTTGGTCAGGATTGGTTTGATTACGTTAATAAATACATGAAATAATGCAGCCAAAAGAGTTTTTATATTTCCTGTTGGACGAGAGCGGACAGAGTTTTTCCCTGGATGAAAATGATATAGTAGTATCAACTCCTTCTCCTGTTCCTCTGTATAATAGTCCTGATGGTTGGCAGGAAAAAATGGTAGGGATAATGAGAAATGATACCTACTTTGGTATGTTTCGTGATTTCACGATTCCGTTAAGGTTTGTCAATGACGGTGCCAGAATAATCAGGGACCGTGTTTATACGCAAAGTATAGAAGTCATCTGTACATTAGCTATTGCAAAGCTCAATACTGAAACGTATGTACATGAACTTTGGTACAAGGGGGAACTGGATTATTCAAAGATGAATGATCAGGATGATTTCTTTGAAGTAAATGTTGCTGAAGGGGGTATTCCTAAGATCCTGAAGGCAATGGAAGATGAAACTGTTGAAATCCCTATAGGGAATGACTCAGAGACACTTATTTTGGATGGTATTAACTTGCGGCAATCTACTACATCGTCTGTTACCGGTCATGTGGGAGTTCCTTTGTATGCTTTCGGCTCCCATCTACCACAAACGGATGTTATCAACTCTGAAGGTACTAATGTTGGGACGTCTGTTACTTCAACAGAATACCGAAATGCTGCATCTAATGATGGATCAAACAATGCTCAAATCTTTAACTCTAATAATCCAAACTTCACAGCAACTACCGCAACGGTATTGATCGTAAAGCCTGACTTTACTTTCAAAACTGGATTCTATCAGGATAGATCACCGGGAGATCCACTGCGCAGGGTTGCCTCTCCCGGGTTGACGGTTAAGGTTGATTTGCGGGTATATGAAGGTGATGGGACACTTAAGCAAGCGCTGAATATATATTCCAGTACTCAAATAGGGTTGTTTGATATTACGCCATTTGGACAAAAAACATTGGCTACTCATCACATACAAGGGGATTATACATTGAATCTTTTGGAGGATGATGTAGCGTACCTCTTTGTGTATGGCACCCCTTATATCCCATCAGGACCATTTGCGGGGATTGATTTTGTAACCTTCTGGTACTTTGATATTGATGATCTGACGTTTCAGCCTGGGAATATCAACTTTGGTTTTGATATCAAGTATAAACCGTCAAATGTAAGATGTTATAGACCGGACACGTTATTTCAGAAACTGGTTGAAAAGATATTTGGCGCTGGATATACATGCAGCAGCAGCGTTTTAGCTCCTGTCACTGTTGGTAATGCTCAAAGATCATTGCTCATTATGTCCGGTGATGCAGTTCGTAATATCAATGGGGCTGTGATTAAAACAACATTCACTGATTTCTTCAAATCAATGCATGTTCAGAAAGATATTGCCATGGGGAATATTGGCAATAATATCTTCATCGAAAAGAGATCAGAGGTGATTGTAGGCGTTACTATTGCAGATCTGGGAGAAGTGAAAGAGGTAAAGAAAACATGTGCTGCTGATATGACATACAGTGCGATTCATATCGGATACCCAGACCAGAACTATGAAGATGTGAATGGGCGTAACGAGTTCAATACTACAGCCAAATTTACTACACCAATCACCAGGGTAGTAAAGGTTATGGACCTTGTTAGCCCGTATCGCGGTGATGGTTACGGTATTGAGTTTGCCCGCGTTAACCTTGACGGGAAGGTAACTACGGATGGCAGCTCAGATAATGACATTTTCATCCTTGATGCTATCGGCACTCCTGACAATGAAGGGCATACGATTTGGCGTCCATTCAGGCAGGCTTTCGTGACAGTTTCCGGGATATTGGCAGCCAGCTCCGTATATAATATCAGTATCAGCCCTAAGCGTTTATTAGGGGTTCATAGTGCCAATATCCATTCTTACCTCTTCGGGTTGGAAAATAAAAGCCTCGTTTACCAAACAAGCGATAAGAACCCCAATTTGGTCACAACGGCGCTGGATAATAGTGTGGTGTCGGAAAAAGCAGATGTGCCAGTATATCAGCTGTCAGCTGGGTACTATAAGCCGTTTTACTTCAACTTCTCAACAATGGTCCCTTTAAACTTCCTTCAGTTGGTTAGTCTATCGAAAAGCGGGGTGTTTAAGTTCTCGTATAAAGATGGTACATTTACAGGGAGCCTGATGGAGGGTTCAATTAAGCCCGCAACTATGGAAGAACAAGCATTCAAATTGTTGTCATCAGCCACGAATGATCTAACTAAACTAATTCACTAATGGCAAATCAATTATTCATAGCAGAGGCCAATCCTGTGAAATTCTATTGGACTGATAGGCCGGTTGATCCTGCGAAAAATTATTTTCTGTTGGGAGAGGATTGGTTTAGCAAACAAGTTCCATTTTGGTACCAGAAGATGCCCTATTTTCAGAAGTGGCAGAAAACGGATACTATCAATCTACAGGTGAAAGCAAACTTTGATCCTATCATCTGGTATATCATTGATTGCAAAGGGAGTACCGTGAAGGGAGGTGATTTTGATTTGAAATATACTGCTATCATTGGTCAGCCTTATAAATTCTATGAAGCGGCAATACAATTGGCTGACGTTCCCGCAGGATCGTATTACATAGTGATTTCAGCCGGTATTGATGGTGCCCGAATGGATTGGATCAGCGAGCCAATATCCGTGAAGCTGCAGCACCCGGAAACGTTTATTACTGAATATAAACACTCTTTCAATCACCTGGATGTAATATACGGGACTGGTATATCATTCTATTTCAGATGTGAGGGTAATTTGATTCAGTATGATCCGCAAAACAACGGCGTTGTTTATATTGATCAGTATTTGGATGCAGTGCAGCTGTCAGCATATCCGTTTGAAGGGTGGAAATTGAGCATTGGGCACTCTTATGGGGTGCCTGATTGGGTCATTAAAAAGATCAATACCATATTTTGCTTCAACTATGTTACAATTGAAGGGAAACAGTTTATCCGTCCTGCTGGTACTAAAATGGAAGCAAATAGATTGGATGAGTATCCTATGGCTGGTTGGATGATGGATGTTCGTCCGGCTCAGAATCTTAACAGTGATTTTGCAGATAGTGCATTCAATAATAAGATAGCAATCACTTATAATATTGATGCTAACCTATTCGGTACATTGAATAATATTCCTGAAAACAATACAATACAAATCACACAAACACGATGAATATAAATGGAACATATTACTCTGATCCTATACCAACGCTGATAATCCGAATGGTAGCGCGTACCGCAAGAAATCCAAGCGTTATTGTAGCAACGGAAGAGTATAATCCCCCACATCTTAATCCGCGTGATTATTCTATTTTTGTTCCCACTCCGGAGGTTCATTACTTGGATATATATGAAACCCCTGGTGGTGATGCAGTGGGGGTTTTGAAAGCTACGTATGTAGTTACTGCAACGTTGTCAGCTCCACGCATTACGCCGCCGCTGGAAATAGTTGTAGGCGGCGGGCGTCCTGATAGAGATCCTGTTGATGGCGCAAACGATGTTGCAATTACTTCAATTGATGGTATCCCTATTTCATGGATAGAACAAAAGGGAGTTGGACCACTTACGGGGGCCGATTCTCCTACACCGGAGGCTATTGAATGGCTTTCCAGGTCCGGGGGTGGTGTAGACCTTCAGAATGGGAAAACATTCAACGAGGGTGAACGTTACTGGTTATTCTTTGAACCTTACATTGACAGTAACATTACAGCCGCACTGTTTGATATTACAACGGCTTTGCAAAATCACATTGAGGACGTTGCTAATCCGCATGCTGTTACAAAAGGTCAAGTTGGATTAAGCAATATACCCAATGCAATAAGTAACAGCTATGCACTGGATGATCCCGAAACACTAGCGACTTCAAAAGCCTTATATGACCTTTCGTTGAGCATTGCAAATAAAATAGCGTATACCGGAAACGTGAGCGTTGGGAATATTGGAGCGGTTAATAATGGCGGTCAGATTTCAGCAGTTTCTAATCTGGGGGGCAAGTCGTCAAAAATGACCATTACTCATGGTCAGGGAATTGTTGGGAATTATATGGTTCACGCTGCCATCAAAGGCCGTTCTGCGGGATCTTCCGGAGGATTGCCTAATTGGACCATCGACAATGAAACGATATCGGTTATTATTGGGGATATTAATCCAGATGGCAACTCATTTGAGATATTTTTCAGGAAATTAGGGGGGGATACTACTGCTATTATATTATACTACATGCTCGTAAGAATTTAAAACAAACACCGATGTGCACATTTAAGAAGATTTTATTTAAGGTTTTATTGGGGGTTATCATTTTTTCATTTGCTCAAAATGCGGAGGGGCAAAAATACACCTCAGCGCCTGGGTACTTTGAGCATACCGGCTTACGCCCTAGGGATGTATTGGGCCTTCCGCGCCGTGATACTGTTCCGATAAACGGGAAGATCGATAGTTTGGGAACAATTATCATAAGGGCTCAGGATAGCGTTGTTTACTACAAAAGTAAATGGTGGCTTCCTGTTGGGAAAGGAACTGATACTACTTCTTTGAGTCGTCGAATTGACTCTCTCAATGCCATATCTAACAGAACATGGGATACGTCACATGTTAATGATAAATTGGCTCGTTCGCTTGACTCTTTACGAAGAAACTCAGATTCCAGATATCAGAAATTCACATTGAAGTCAGGAAGTTTATTTTTCGCGCTGGGGGATAGCTACACCGTTGGATCTGGTGCAACCGTGCCTACAAAATACGGTTGGGCATATCAATACAAGGAGGCAATGGGGGCTGTTATGACTAATTTAGGAAGATCCGGCGGCGGGGTTGTTGAAATGAACCATCAGGCACATATAAACATGCCGGACACGCTGAATAAAACGGCTATGACTGTGCTATGTGGATTCAATGATGCGATAAGGGGCGGGGCTGATCCCAGAGAGAAAGCGAAGATCAACGCCGGTTTCCGGGCATTCATCGCGAACGCATATCTGAAGACTGCAGTAGCTGCAAGCGCTGTTACAAAATATGGCACATGGTCTAATGTTGCCGGAACTGGAAACTATCCGATAAAAGCCAATGACATTGGCAGTGGTGGAGGACTTGCAGTTGTAAATGTTCTTAATAACGATTCACTTGTTTGGAATTTCACCGGTAATAATCTGGTGATTGGATATATTAATAATGATCAAACAGCCTCCGGGTTTACTATAGGTAATTTTGAAGTGTTTATTGATGGTGTGAGCAAGGGGATTTACACAGGGAACAATAAATCATTGAATGTTTCAGATAGCTGGTGGTCAAATATCTATTCCCCCAATGCAGTTGTACTGCATGGATTGGGTGTTGGGGCTCATCGTGTTAGGTTGGTACACAACGGGACTGCCAATATATATATAGATTATTTCGGTACGCTTATGGCTCCGGGTGATTGTCCTCCCATGGTTATCGGATCTATCCCGCAATTAAATACCGCCGGCTATGCTTCTCATACTGCCTATCTGGTCAATGATAGTGTATTCAATGTTGAAAGTCAGCAGATACAAAATGCTATAGCTGATTTTCCGGGGTATCCTATTAGTTACATTGATGTGAACCGTTTTTACGATTCAACAGGTGTGGACGTTTCAGATGAAACCCATCCTAATAATTTAGGGCATACCCAAATTGCAACTGCCTTCCAGCAAGTTACTGAAGGGGGAAAGGGGATTGCAGGTGATCCATGGATCAGCACTACAAACGAGGGCACTATAATGACTTCTGGAATAAATGGGCACTATGCCAATAACGGGTTTACTCAGCTTAAAACAAATACAAAGAGTGCTTTTACATTGCTCAACACGTCAGATCTTGATATACTGTTTGGAGTTGCGGCATTCAATACGAGTAATGTATCCGGGTATCGACTGAAAATGTTCACAGATGGTAGAACGAGCATCAACCAACAGCCGGGGTATGATGTGGCAAAGCCTCCAACTGCTACGCTGCAGGCATATGGATCATTTGCGACAAAAACAAGAAACATAACCAATACTACTGCATCATCTGATTATGCGCTGCTGCCAGATGATTACCTGGTTGTAGTTGCTAATACTGCAATAGCAAAAGATAGTATCAATATCCCGATTGCGGATAGTACGGTAGAAGGGAGGATGTACGGAGTAATCAACAATAGGAATGTTGATATGAAATCCGTGGTTACCTATAGGGCCGATACATCAGCCTCCCTGTTAAATTATTTTCCTGCTGCAACTATAACATGGATTCAATGTGTAAAGAATACGGGTTCGACATTCGATTGGTATAAGACAAATAGCAGGGTACTTGGAACAGTTAGCTCTGTAGCATTGTCGATGCCCTCTATATTCAGCGTGACCGGTAGTCCTGTAATAACATCAGGGACGCTTACATCAACGCTGGCTACACAGGCTGCAAACTTGGTTTTTGCTGGTCCAACTACCAGTACAGCGGCTCCTACATTCCGTTCATTGGTAGCTAATGATATCCCATCTTTGCCATTTTCAAAAATAACTACAGGGACGGTGCCTATAGGGCAAGGTGGAACGGGATTAACATCATTAGGAACGACTCTACAGCAGCTTAGGGTAAATGCCGGGGCTACTGCATTGGAATATTTTACCCCAACGGCTCCAGCTGCTACCATTTCAATTCTAAAGGACTTTTATGCCGATCAGGGTAATACTTCGACGACGCCTAATACATACAATGCGCTTTATACGTATAATATTGGGGCAAGTCAATGTACTACCAATGGGGATAAGATAATTGCGTTTTACTCTGGGAAGACGGCGGCAAATGGCAATTCTAAAGGGCTTCAGTTTTTTGTGTCAGGGCAAGGGCTGACGGCAAATGTAACTTCAGCTAATAACGGGAGTTGGTCCTTACGTGTAACTATGATACGGACAACGGTTAATACTGCACGGGTTTACACTGAATTTATCAGCCCAGGTTTAACTGAAACTTATGAACAGGATTTGACCTCAATTGATTTCACAACCTCAATGTCTTTTACGCTTTGGGGGACTTCTGGATCCGGGGTTGTAAATGATGTTGTGGCAAAAATGGGGAGTGTTAAGTTTGAAGCTGCAGCGCCGTAATGGGGGAATATTTTTATCACTTTTATTTTAAACTTATATCTATGACAAAAACAAAATTTGGAGTTGCTGGGTTGATGCTTAAAACCCCACTTTGGGCGAAAGTTACATTCCGCATTGTTGCCGCGCTTTCTCTCGTTGCCGCTTTTATTGTTGCTGGGGATCCTGGCATAAATTCAGATTTGAAGGTTCGGATTATGCTTTACCTGGCGGGATTTGACAAGCTAATATTAATGCTTTCAAAGTTGTTTGGAGTTGAGCCGGAAGAGGAAGAAGAGGAAGAAGATGAGAATGAGACGGGAGAAAAATGATATCTTCATGGTTCATTCATTTTAAACTTAAAGCTCATTTTATGTCAAAAACATTCAAAACGGTTATCACACAGGATGATTTGGAAAGGAATCCGGATTTGGCGGGGGTTGTTGAAGTTGGAGAGGAAATTTCATTTGAAATAGGGGATATCGAAAGGCTGAATATGGATAATCCTTCCGCTACTGGTCTTACTGCTGATGGTCCCGGCGGGCCGCGTCCCGGTGATAAGAACAAAGCGTGAAAAACAATCGTCATTTGATTTATTGGTCATTGGTTGTAGGGGTAATCTCCTGCAACCTATGGCCTTTTTTGTGGAAAGACATCTATTATCAGGGGCAAGCTGTTCAGGCGTTAATGATTTCACTGTTATTGACGAATCTGAGTAAACACGATCTTTGGCTAAATAAAGGCTGCTGGATGGCTTTTTTATTATCCGTGATATATTTCATTGACGAAATGTGCTTTAGCCCGGAAACCTACGAAGGATTCATTTATATAGCTGGATTGATTGTTGTGGTATCTTGCTTAATTGGGTACCGGGGACTATTCAACATAATATTTTACCTCCTATTAAACTTAACCCGTCCTAAACCGTATACCAGATGGAAAACGAACTTGATGTGTATAGAATTCCGGCTAAGAAGCGTTTCAATGTATGGAAAGGTACTGTAGCGGTTCTCTGTACAGCCGTTTCGGTATTATTCACGCAACTGATATTGTGCAAGAATGATAGTTTTGTAAGATCGGAAAAGCAATGGAACGACAGGCTGAATGACTATAAGGAGAGAGCGCATATTGAAGGCGAAAGACAGATGCAGAGGGTTGATAATGAATATTCCCCCAAAATAAACGAAGCGCAAAACCGGTCCGATTCCCTGAGTCATGAACTTAAAGTATTAAAAAATTAATCATGAGAAAGCTATTTATCATTCTCTTTTTTTTACCGGTTTTCCTTGGAGGGAAACCTAATGACATTCAACCGGACCACTGCGATTGCATGACCTTGGTGGACACAATGCCAATCGACTCCTTTATTGCTATTATTGCCCCTATCATATCCGGTCCGGTGGACTCCCTACGGGCTGAAAAAGAGAGGGAATTGGATTCTCTAAATGAGCTAAATGACAGCCTGAGCATTGAAATATTGAACGTGAAAAGAGAAAAGGGAAGAAAGCTCATTGTCGGACGTATAGATGATATCCCAGGGGAAAGATGGTACTGGAAATACTGGAAGTATCGGGATGGTCAAATGAAATATGATACTGTTATAATTATACCAAAAAAACAACCAAAATGAAAAACGCTTCGTATCGGGGTTTGCTACTATGGGTAGGCTTTCTTATTTCAATGCTCATCTTTACCTTTTGCTCTGGGCGTACAACAGAAAAAAAGCTACATGATCATTTTGTCCTGTATTATACCGGTCACGCTGAAGAATTAGCAAGGCTGTCAGCTGAAAAATACCCGCCAAAGGTTACTCCGGGGGTTACAATTATCAAAAGAGACACTACGGTATTGTCAGGAGAGAAGATCCCGTGTCCGGAAGCTAAAATTGATACTACTACCGGTAAGACAGAAACGGTATATGTGAAGTGTCCGGACAGTAAAATAGTCCGGGATAGTGTGTTGAAACATGACACTATCATCAATACCGCGCTTGTGGATGCATTGGAGCGTGAAGCGGTGATTAATTCCGGGAAGTTGACAGTTAGTCAGGATAAACTATCAGATGCGCTTAAAACGCTTAAAAATCGCACTTTATTAAATATTGTATTGGGGATTGCTTTGTCTGTCTGTGTCGTCGGATGGATAAGGAAGTAAAAAGGAAGGGCTGGTAAGAATACCGGCCCTTTTCATTTCACCACAACATTAAAACTAAAATTACTTTTTTATCGGCTTAAATCGTTCCAGTATGTAAGATCCAAAATGCTGTTTTTCACTGGTAGCCCATCCAGTAGCGCCTGCAGATACTAAAGATGCAGGCGCGTATGTTTTTATTATATGCAGATTGCCAAAATCATCCTCTAAATGCATTGTCGTTCCTACAGGATATTTTGCATTGAACTTGTCACACTTCTTTTGTTCTTTTCTTTTGATTGCTTCCCAATTCACGGTATAAAGTTTTTAAGTGCATCAGGAATTGGGCACCAGTGGGTGCCGTGATACGTTCTGTCGTCGTCACTAAATTTGTTGTAAAAGCGTCCGGTGTTTTTATTTTGCCGTTTCCCTTCATAATCTCCAATTAAAACACCTTTACAATCCTTAATCCAGAAGAACACCCTGTCACCTTCTTCCGGTTGTTCTTCCTGAAGGGGAATAGGTTGCAGACTATTAATCGTTGCGGCTAACTTAGCCCCAGCTTCAAATGCGGCGCAATATGGGTTTTCAGCTGTATTATTAGGGTTGTTGATACTGGCTTTCACTGTATCTACGTAATATTTTTGTGCCGCTTCTTTAATATTCATTTTAGTCCGCTATCGTTACGGGATCCGGTTGTTATTTTGCTAAATAAAAATCTTTAAATAAAAATGTAACAATGATAGCTACAATCAACACCACAACTGCAACCCACATATCTTCTGGATCTTGCTGTGCTGGTGGATCCTTATCCATAGAGCATAGGCTTATGAATAGATAAGCTACCAATCCAATGCCTATTAATGGAGCGAATAAAATAAATGCGCATATGCATATGCATGTTATAATGGTGTACCAGACACCTCTGAATGATTTTGCGATAATTCTGGATGTTTTCATAATTATTTCTCTGCTTTATAGTTGGCAGGAACGTCTATTATTATCATTACTTGCGCGAATGATTTGCCATCTGAGTACTGTCCATCACGTTGGATGTACCCGCTTAAACGACCTTCATTCATATAGCGCTGAAATTTCGTTAAGTCTAATGGGTTGCTTTCTTTTTCGTGTGTGAAAGAAATTATCTCTCTTGGTTTCTTTGTCTTTGCCATAATTATTTCTCCGCGTTACGCTGCGGTGCGTTTATTTTATTGGATGTATTAAATTAAGTGGATATTCTTTTTCTTCCTCTTCCACGCTGTCGTTAAAATCGTTATCGTCGTCATTCTCTTTATTGGCTCTGTACACATTGGATATAAGACTGTTAATAATTAAAATTATCATTGTAGTATTCCACATTTCGTCAGATACATTTATTAACAAAAGTAAAAAAGGAATAAGAAGTACTACCCTATTTATTTTATCACATATTCGTCCCATCCTTTTATTTACTGTGATTTGAAGCCCATAATATCTAATCATTATAGGAATTACTAAATCGACAACCAATATCAATACAATAATTATAAGTGAATTTATCATACCTTTTTACCGTCTGTCACGACGGGTGCGTTTATTGTTCTGGTGATGCATTTGGGCTCGTCAATAAATATTCCGCCATCATCCGGATAATATTCTGTAACAATAGATCGTGTTCTTACTTTCTTTGTACAGCGACACCACGGGCAATAAGACCGGGTTGTAGACTTCCCTACAAACACCCAATCATGGCGGGTTATCTGTCCTTTCATGATGTTACTTTTACTACCTGACGGTATGGGTGAATATTTTCTTCAATAACAAATTCAACACGCGCGCCCTTTCTTAACACCTTTGTTCCATCCTTGCAAACGATATGCTTTCGTGTTGACATAGATCCAATCTCTTTACCTCTGTAAAACTTCCCTTCAAGTTCGTACCCCGGCCCGAATGCATTAGCTGGTAAGCTCGTTATCTGTCCTTTCTGTGGCATGGCTAATCGTTTTTAAATTCAGATAATGCAGGAAGCGGACAATTAGATGGGGGTTCATAATCACGATTTAATCGGCGTCTCTGTGGGGTGTCGTCTGTTTGGTCAGGATGATGGCATTGCAAATCGTACATGTCATCAGGCGTTGACCTGTCCGTAAGTACGCGGACGTGTGGGCATTCCTTACATTGATTTATTATTAATACTCTGCTCATTACTACCGCGTACCGCGCCCGGTTGTTTAAGTTATTTATCCCGGTTCGCCGGGGCGGGGTTATTCGATTAAGCCTCGCTCTTTTAATAAGGTTGTTAACTTAACAACATTCTCGTAATCATCCGGCTCGTAGTCAAACTGCATTTTCCAAGCTGCTTCAAATTCAACTCTACCTGTGCGGATGGCGAATTGAGCGATAGCCCGTGAGGGCAATCCCCCCATATTGGGTATTCTCTCTGCTTCTTTTTGCAGTTCCTTTAATTTAAATTCGTAAGGTGTCATTCTGTCCGTTTGATGGTGTGAGTAAAACCGGTGGC
>Ga0247792_1000001_pt1 | contig 70294 bp, 79 predicted proteins | sample UWRJS106311C6_FD_179920 | JGI IMG/M metagenome (GOLD analysis project Ga0247792, IMG submission 179920) | Soil microbial communities from Arlington Agricultural Research Station in Wisconsin, United States - UWRJ-S106-311C-6 | ecosystem: Environmental > Terrestrial > Soil > Agricultural land... | reverse complement strand
AACACGGCGACCCGCACCTCACCGAAAACTTAGAATGCGGTTCACGGTCGGACCAATTCGCCCGCCAGCCTGAATGCGGCACCTCAGTGATTCGACAGCGATTGAATCGTGGCGAATGGTATTGGCAAACTGAAAAGGGTGAGGTGCAACGTGCTTCCTCAGAGTGAAGCCGCGTTACACCGCAACTTTGCCAAGAAACATTTCGATCTCAGCACGGAGATTGCTGATCGAGCTGTCTACCGAATTCGATGCCGCCAGCACAGTTTCCGCTGCAGTACGTGTTCCGGTCGCAGCATTGGTAACCTCGCCCAAGGCTGACACGACTGCACTCGTTCCACGCGCGGCTTTGGCTGAGTTTTCTGTGATTTCTACTGTTGCCTTGCTCTGCTCCACAACCGAGGCAGACGCGCCGGAGGTGCGCATGTTGATCTCGCGCATGCGCTCAAGAATGGTTCGAAGCACGCCAATGGTGCCATGGGTCGAACCCTGGACGGCCGCAATGTGACGAGCAATTTCCTCAGTCGCCTTGGCAGTCTGCACTGCCAGCGATTTTACCTCGGAGGCGACTACGGAAAAACCACGCCCCGCTTCGCCAGCGCGCGCGGCTTCAATGGTCGCGTTAAGGGCAAGCAGATTCGTTTGTCCAGCCACGTTGCGGATTAGCTTCACCACATCACCGATCTTGTCCGCCGCCTGCACCAACCCCGCGTATTTATCGTTCGTCGCCTCGGCCTCGACCACTGCGTTGCTGACAATATCCAAGGTTTGCGAAAGGTGTTGACTGATTTCTTCAATCGAAGCCGACAATTGCTCGGCTGAGGACGCAACTATCGCGACATTTCCGGAAGCTTCATTCGATCCGTGCAGAGCCTCTTCGGCCCGCTGTTTGGTCTGATCTGACGCACCAAACAAAATAGTTGCAGTCGATTTCATCGTGTTTGTATTGCTGGCGACTATACCGAGCACCTCTTCGACCCGCTCGCGAAACGAGGAAATGGCTGAATCGACCACGATGCGCTGATCCTGGTCAGTCACATCCTCGTGGATCGCCACCCATCCGCCATTCGGCATGGGATCCCGGGTGACCTTGATGACACGTCCATCGGTGAGTTTATCGACCCGGCTCGATATTCTGTTGGTTGCGTGCCTGGTCAGATTCTCGAGTTTTTCATGTGCCGCCGATTCTGTCTTTTCACCTGCAAGAATTCCATGCGTGACGCGATGCTTGATGATCAGATCATGTGGTGTGCCAGGTTTTACCAGTTCGGGCGGAAGTGCATACATGCGTGCATACCGGTCGTTGCAAATGACGAGCCGGAGATCCGCGTCGAACATGCAAAATCCCTGAGCCATATTATTTAATGCGGCGGTCATTCTGATGTTCTGCGTTGTCAGTTGTGATGCGGCCGATTCACGTTCACTCAATTGCCTAGAATGAAGGATTGATATGGCAATCCCCATACCCACCAAAGCAATGGCGAGACCGAATGCCACCGCTTGGCTTTGGAATTTGATGGATTGCAGAAATGGACCAAACGGCATGTCGATCGCGAAAGCGCCCATGACGTCGCCCAAACGCCATTGCGGCCGATTTGGTTGCAATTGGTTATGACATGTGACGCAGCTTTGTTCACTGGCAATAGACGGATAGATCGTTCGCAACAGGACTTGGTTATTGGGCGCCATTATGAGCTGCGAGGTAGGCTTGGTGTCCGACGTTGCGGCAAACCGCTCGATAGCCTTAGCCATGTCGGCATCGACCGGCGGCGTTTCAATTTGGCGGCCCGGGCGCCCGACCCATCGCAGTGTAAAAGGGCTTTCTGAGCCAAGTTTTTTGTTCAAGGCCGCGATCGAATGCGCCCGAAACGTCGCCGGCACTGGCGCATCGAGCCCATATTGCGAACGAAACCGCGCATAGGTTGTCACAAAGGCATCGACCATCTCGAGTGCAGTGGCATTTTCGTCGGCCTTTTGGGCCAAAAATGTTCTCAGACTGCTGTTGTAGAAATAGCGTCCACCGCCCCAGCTGATGGTTGCAGCTAGAGCCAAAAATCCGAGCAAAACCCATCCCGAGCGGGAGCGTAAAAAGCCAAAAAGGCCGCTGAGGTGCTTCATCAGACACCGCGGTTTCTAATCACTCGCATAATCATTTTTAAAGGTTAAAAAATACCATCAGCCGCCCTTGTGAGCAGATTTTGTCGGTGCTGAGAGGTCCGCAGCGCCCTGAAAAGGGCGCTTGATTGACCGAAGTCCGATATCCGCCGGTGGGCCCAGGAGTGGGCGGCACCCATCCGATCGCCTTCGACATCAGAGCGATTGATTTCGCAGCTTTGATACTGATCGCCGGGTCGATCTTTATTTGCAGCTGACTGATGACTTGCTCAGCGCTTATGCGGACCTTCGCCGCACGCGGCGGTGCCTCCGATTACGATCAAGAGCCCCCGGCAAATTTTGGAGAACTCATTCGCGCCTTCGATCGCACGGATGTCGCGCCCAACGAATCCTACTCCGCAGCTGGGCGTTCGAAATCGCTCGGCAGCATTTTCAATTTTGCTAGGCTGTCAGCGATCGCACGGGCCGCGTTCTGGGCTGCTTGGCTTAAGTTCGCATAGTGATTTATTTCACGCTCCAAGCGTTCGCGGCCCAGCATGTGGCGAACCTCCTCCAAATCCGAAATAACCCGATCGATGCATTCCATCGCATCGTTGGAAGTTGAACGGATCTGAGCTCGCAGCCCGCCCGTGGCCAGGGCACCGGCTTCCGGCGCCTGGCTGCTCATTCGCTCGACGGGCAACCCATCACGTCTGATAAACTTCCTGATCTCGTCCTCAAACGCTGCAACAATACTGTCGTCTTCCGGAGCCCGTCTCTTTGGCGCAAATACATCAGGTTGGCCGTATTCCAGGTCGTCCTTGTGTGCACTGTACTCGTACTTCGCCATGGCCTTGCTCCGACCGAGAAGTCGGAACAAAAGTACCATCTGAAAGACCTGTTGTGGAAGCCAGAAGGACGATATCGGGTGCCGCCGTCACTTGTGTATATTTCCAGTCCCCTGAGGCACTTACCGGAAAACGACTATAGACAGTCCGGCGGCCTGGCTCGAATAGAAGCGCTTCGGCTGACACCGACTACGCCTTCCTGGTTGCACTCCTGTCATGACGGTTGTCGCAAATTTCGCTTTTGGCGTGTACCTGTTGCACGATAGCTTGCTCGCGCATTGTTTTTGTAGGAGCCGACAATTGGAAAATACCGTCGAAATTGCACGCGCCCTGCGTCGTGCTTACACGCGACGACGCCGCCCTCGCACGCTGATCCCTCTCTTGCTTATCGTACTGCTTACAAGCGCAGTCGGTGTGCTTGGCTATTTCAAGGTGCCGCTGATCCCCAAAACACCAGTTCCGCCACTCGTGGAGTTAAAAGCCGAGCCATAACCGTCGGCGACGCGCGCATGAGACCTGAAGGCGTATATTTCGCACTCGTCAGGACCAATATTAATCACTTTGACAAACGCGTGAACGGGGCTGGAACTGCCGCCAAAGGCTGGATGTTTTCTGATAAATTGTGGACCAAGTTATCGGTTGGGATGCCGTGGAACAGAAAGAAAAACGACCAGTTCCGATAAGCGTAGTCGCGTTGAGAGCAGAGAGTTACTCAGCGGGCGATGACAATATCGTCGTTTCCTTGCGGGCAAAATATTCCTCAGCTGAACGGCGATATTCTATTCCTGTCGAATGCTTCGAGGACCTGATCGTCGATCTAAGGCGCCTCAGTTCCCCTGTATCGCGTAAACCGACAGACAAGGCCATCAATGAGGCTGAGCCCATGCTCCCGCTCGAAGATGAGGCTGAACCCATGCTCCCGCTTGAAATCCCGGTCGCCGCTGAGTAGCAACAACGTGGACTTCAAAGTGAACACCGGGTCCCTGTTGGCCCCACTTTGCGCTATTCGTTGGCCATGTCAGTCGTAATCCCCTCACCAGTTTCATTTTTCGCTTTTCAGTCTGAGACATATAGTGCGACAGCGGTGAGCACATGTGGAAGCTGGTCGGATTGGTCATAATTGCCTTAACGGCATCGCCATTGTTCTCGAGTTTTGCCAAATCGGAGCCGGCCTTTCGTGATGCCAAATTTGCACAATCTGCGCCACGCCGCTCCGATGTTGGGACTTCTTTTCGACAGCCGGGACAGTCTGCCTCTGCCCTGAATGCGAAGCAGCACAACCACCGCGGCAGACTCGCCTGGCGCGACGGCCACTGGCGCCACACCACACGTAATGGGCGGGTCGGCTGGTGGTGGGATGTAGGTGGGGTCTGGTATTTTTATCCCGACCCGATCGACGGCCCGCCCGATTATGTATCCGACGTTGCAGTCACTGACGAAACGGTTCTGCCATCACGGCCACCGCAACCGACGAAGTCTCCTCCGCAAACCTTTTACTATTCCCCAGGGAGTCTGACTGGTGCTGGCTACCCGACCGTCGAGGAATGTTGGCAGGCGAGAGATCGCGCAGGCGGCGTTGGCGTTTGCGTCATCAAGTAACGGCGCGTCGCGTAATTAATAGAGTATCCGCCGATCTCCATCTTGTCCCGAGCGCGGACAGTCGGATGGCAAATGGCGGACTCGTGATACCCGCCCCGTATCCGCTTTACCCATGAACGCGGACAATTAAGATGCCAGGAACAAGCCGACGACTCGCCATTTTAAGAGCAGGTAGAGCTGGTTAATGAAGAACACCTGTCGGTTGTTGCCCATAATGGGCTGCCTGCAGCTGACATCAATGCTGTGCTGCGGTCAATTACTCGCGGCTGATCCCCATAGATGGTGCGCTGTTGAAGGCGGCGGTGGCACGAACTGTGGCTTTGTATCCGTCGAACAATGCCGCACCTCTATCAGCGGGCTAGGCGGATTCTGCGAGCCAAAGCAGATCGTTCCGGCCAACCTGTCCCCGGCAGCAAGAGCGGCGGCACCTAAAACAGACGCCAGCGCAGGCGCGGACAAACTGATGGACTGCCTGACCAACTCTTGCAGGATCAATTGCTCTCCTAATGTAAAGAAGCGCTTCAGGCCAAAATGGTGCGTCCACTTTAAGGAGCCGGCTTCTTGAGCATGAGGCTATGGCTAGCGCAACTGATTGCACAGGCTCGGCACAGGGATGCGCTGAAAGGATGTCTCAACGCCAAATCTGTCCAACCTGGTCATTGATCGTGTCGCTAAATTTTTGCCCTATGCGCTGAAGCTCCTGCCACGCATCCGCGCTATTTTGGCCTTCGAGTGCCAGGACATCGATTACACAAAACAAGCCGAGGAAAAAGACAAAGAAAAAGAAAAATTGGCGCATGTAAATCTATCCCCGCAGCCAAGGGCAAATGGCTCGCCTATGCTGCAGCGTTTAGAAAGGATCGGCTTTTGCTTCTCCTGATCCACCGCCATTGCGGACCGCTTGAGCACAAAGACCCGTATCGCAGAGGATAGATTGCGCTTGTTTATGTTTGATTAATTTCGACTAACGAAGCCGCGGTGGTTCTGTCGCGATGCGCGATCGCACGTAAAGCATCCCAAAATTCATCGTCGAGCGTCACGCTCGTCTTATGCCCACCGAGGGTGACTGAGCGTTTGACAACAAGCGGACATCTTCGCTGTTGCCTGCTGATGACCGAACGAACGTTTACGGAAAGCACGCCGCAGCTGTAATCGGCACGGAAACCGTCTTGAGCCCCATATTCACTACGTAATTGATTGATGCGGTCACCGAATGACCGCAGGCCGCCGCGGGATCGTAGTCAAAGGTCGGAACGCCACCCGGGCCAAAGTAATGGGACTTTGTATAGGCGATAGTCGTGTCTTCATCGCTGCAAACCATTTTTCGCACCGAGGCGCAGCGCGCGCCTTCTTCGACGGCATAATGCATGCTGCCGGCCACAGCGAGGCCCATGCAAAGAAACGCGATGCCGATAACGAGAAAAATGAAGATCGGACCGACGATGGCAAACTCGATTGCCGTCGTGCCTTTCTCGTCGCTAAGTATTTTAGTTTTAAGCCGTCGCATGGCTAGTTCAACCGCATCATTGAGGTTTTCATGATCGGCGTGGGAAACACACCGGCGACCGTGACGCCTGGAAACAGCGGCGCATAAGAAAAGCTCGTGGTGACTTTGATGTAATCGCCCGGCGCCTGACCTACCAATCCTGTGGATGAACAGTCGGCCGGAGGATTAAGTGTCGCATTCGCAACAAGCTGAAGCGTGCCCGCGTCGTTAAGGCAGTAAAATCCTTCTTGCGGCGAACCCGTCGCTATCGTCACCTGATCGCCGAGTGTGGTGCTTTGTGCGGCCTGCGTTATTGCTGTCGTCAAGTCGGGGCAGCTCAACGTTGCAGGAAGGTACCCTTTGGAGGGATCACACGCCTTCCAGGCAGCCTGCGCCGCCATTTCCGTGGCGTTCTCGACCTGCATGCGCTTATAGATGTAAATCGAGATGTCGGCGGTATTCAGCAGGCCAAACGAGAGGATGCCGGCAAAAATCGCAAATTCGAGCGCGGATGCACCACGCTCATCCGTCTTCAGCGCGGATGCACGACGGGCCAGTTTTCTGAAAGTGCCGGCGCGGACTTTTTTTCGGTTCAGCATGGAAAAAGCTCGCGCCTTTAATAGATTAATTGACTTCGGCTCGGGATCGTAGCGGTTGGCACGGTCAGGCCCGCCGTTTTGCATCCTGCCGCATAGGGACTTTGCTGATAGATATTGCTGGTGCCGTTGATAAGCACAGTATTGGCGATCATCACAAAGCAGTCTGCACCATTGCTGGACTTATTGACGTCTCCACTCATCGTGACGTTAGAATTCGGCAGGTAGACGCCGCCGGTAATGTCCCAGGCCGGATTGTTGCCCTTGTAGGTAATATCGACGCCATTGTTCATCGTAGGATCCTGGTAGATCGCGATTCCAGGAAAGAGTGCCTGCGGAGAACTCGGCGCCTGAATGTTGAAAACACCACCTTGCCCAGTCGAATTGTCGGTTGGCGCATGAACGTAATTCATATTGCTGCTCGTCCCTGAGAACACAATCGTCACTGCAGAACCGGCAGCAGTGCTCAGCTTTTTGCCGTTAAGGTCCAACTGGCCATTGTAAATGACGATAACAGCCCCGATCAGACTGTCGGGAGTGGTGATCACCACGTCTCCGGTCAGCTGCACGTCACCGCACATCTGTTTGACGCCACTAATCGACTGGGTACCCGACCAGGTGTTGGTCGCCGGCAATGGCGGATCATGAGGTTTTTTCGGCTCTTGCGGATAGGCGTTCTCACCTGTGCCGCAGGTGTCGGCCGGAATATTGATCGCCAACTTGGCATAGGGATCGTCCACGGCCTTGATGTTGGATTTCTTTTTGACGCCACAGCCATCATTGCTGTCTGCGGCCAAGCCGTAATTGGCCTTGAGATCGGAGCCATTACAGCTTGCTTTTGAATTCGACATAACGGTGCACCCGTTAAAATCTGAATTTGGCGCACCGTTTGTACGCAGCCCCGTGCCCGATTTGCTGAGGGTCAACAGGCAAAGCGGCTGCTGAATGGTCGTCTGCACGGCAACTGCCGCGCTGGTCAAAAGCTTCTGGGCTACGCCATTGCTCTTAAGATCGCCGGCGAACCCAAGCAATTGAGATAAATAAAGTGGCACAATGCTTGATATGCTAACGCTGTAGCATGACGAAGTGACGTCAGCCCCTTCGGGGCAAGGCGCATCGTTGGAAGCCGCCACACTGACGTTGCTGGCGCCGTCCACATACCCGTAGTGCGCGGCAACGGCCGCAGCTTCAACGTTGAAATTGTCCTCGCCATTGCTTGCTGCAGCCATGACCGCCGCATCCGCTGCGTTCTGCATTGCTCGAGAACGCAGATACCAGCTGGAAATTTCAAATCCCAATCCCAGTCCGGCAAGGAGCACCGGGAACAGCAGGCCCATCATGACGGCCACTCCGCCCCGCTGCTCCGTGCGCAGGCGAAGCGACGCGGTTACAATCTTCGAGAGATACAAGCGGTCGGACATCGCGAACAACCTCCTGATGCAGTCATTCCGAGGTGGCAGCAACATACCGTTCACGACCTAAAAGGAAATTTCCCGGGCCGCGCACATTCGATGATCATTTACCTAAAATTCGCTCAACATGTTTCACCTTATGGGGCCGGCGCACTGGCTGATGCTTCAGCGCCGGAAATCTCTTTGTCGATTTCATTTAAAGCTGAGTGCGCTCGGATCGGTCTTGGTCAGTAGACCAGCTTCGGGCGACCAGGGATTGTGACCTTTGGCATGTTCAGGCCCGCCTCTTTGCAGCCGGCGCCTGCCGGTGATTGCGCGTAGATGGCCCCAGTGCCGTTTACGGTCACGTCATTCGCGACCATGACAAAGCAGACCGCGCCGTTGGCGGATTTGTTGATAGCGCCGCTGATCGTGACACTCGCATGCGGCATATAGACCAGGCCGGTAATTTTCCATGTTGGGTTATTGCCCGTATAGTCGACGTCTACGCCCTTCGTCAGAGACGGGTCTTGATAAATGGCTACGCCCGAAAACGGTCCAGAGAGCGGGGCTTGAATATCCAGCACGCCTTTGCCGCCCGATGTTTTGTCGGTCACGACATGATCGTAGCTATTGCTATCATCGCCGGTGAATACGATTGCTACCTCCGAGCCACTGGCGGTCTGCAAAGTATACCCCCCTAGGTCCAAACTTCCGTTCTGGATGTAGAGCACGGCACCATCCGGCGCATTAATCGTAACGTTTCCTGTAAGCCGCAAGTCACCACACACGAGCGTGTTGCCATTAATATCCGCGGTTCCGCTTAACGATCTGTCGGTTGACCACGTCACGCCACCGGCGTCGCCCTTTTTGTTTTCCTGTGGGTATGGATTGGATGGATTTGCAGTGGTGCATTTTGTCGCCAAATCGTTTGGGATATTGCTCGCGAGTGCAGCATAGGGATCGTCGACGGGCGGAGCGTTCGAATGCTGTCGAACGCCACACCCGTTGTTGGTCGCGTGAGCAACGCCCATAAACGCTTTCAGATCAGAGCCATTACAAGAGGAACCCGAATTCGACATCACCGTGCACCCACTGAAGTCCGCATTGGGTGCGCCGTTCGATGTTACTGCTTGGCCAGTGGGATCGAGCCCCAACAGGCAAATCGGTTGCTGAATGACAGTTTTCGTGGCGGTCGCCGCGCTGGACAACTGTTGCATTAGCGCGCCATCAATCACCGCATTTCCTTTGTAACCAACAACTTCGACTAACGCGAGCGAAACGATGCTTGTAATGGTCACTTTATAACACGGCGGCGTAACGTCAGGATCGGCCGGGCAAGCTGCCAAATCTGTTGCTGTGACGGTGACGTTGTTGGTGCCGTTGACGAAACCGTAATTGGCCGCAATGGCTGCAGCTTCAATGTTGTAGTTTGACGTTGCATTTGACGCGGCGGCAATCACCGCAGCGTCGGCCGCGTTCTGCATGCCGCGCGTTTGCATGTACCAATTCGTCACCTCCATGCCGAGGCCAAGAATTCCAATCAAAGCAGGAAACAATAACGCCATCATCACGGCTATGGTCCCTCTTTGATCGCCTCGTAGGCGAACCAGAGCGCGCATAAGGCTTGCAGCCGCCGCGTCATATACTGCGTGATGTTTCATCTTCGATGCTCTTTAGAAGTTGCAATAAGCCCACTCATCACCGCTGCACGATGACGTTTCCGAATTAATAAAGGCTTAGGGGATTACCCGAGAAACACCGCTGCGCAATGACGTTTAAATAAGCATTAGGCCGTTACCCAAGAAACGAAATTCAATTGATTGAAATGACACTGAAGGCATGACGGGCCGCCAGCTTGTCGTCGTGCGCCGGTTACGGATTGATAACTGAAAAAACAACCGGGCCCCCAGGTGGGTGAATTTTTGAAGGCCTGGCTGGGCTCTTCCTTGGCAGGTGATGCATTGATGACGAGAAAATCCTAAACGGCGGTCAATTTTTGAATCCAAATCAACAGAGAAATTGAACTAAACTGCTTTGGTTGGCTATTTGATCAATGAAGTCTTGTTTCATGTCTGATTTGGGTCATAAGCGGACATTCCAACACATTCGGACGATCTCTGCTTTACCCCCGAAAACGGACATGTGCGGCGCAAACGGGGATGTCGGCTAAGGGCCAAAAAGCGGACCTTGCATTAAAAAAGAAAGACCGCCTCGGTCGTTTCGACTAAGCACGCTTAGCGCGCCAAGTTTTGAAGGCAAAAGCTAGGTTGGACCACACACCCGCCGCCAACACAGCCATCAAGAGTCGTCCTTGGTGAATTCCAGGCGTTGGTTCAAATAATACTAGAACCATTTCAACGAATATTCCGACTACCGCTGCGGAAATGACGACTTGCCACCAAGTCCGGCAGAAATACCCCGCGACCAGTGCAGGCAATGCCGCAAATGGATCAATGACTTTCGTGACAAAAATTATCAAAGCGACCTTTAAATCGAACTCCGGCATTGCTGCTTTACCCCCAATTGCGACACCAATTGGCCAGAATACCGCTTTAGCATGGTTTTCAATGCTGACTCTCGTAAGTGCATCGAAGGCGGATAATCCCGACAGCTTCGCAGTGTTCTACGGCGAAGACTGCGTTGGGCACATCATGCGTACGCAGAAGTCCCCACCGGGCAAACCTTGGTTCTGGACGATTTTCGTAAGCGACAAGCATAGCAGTATAGTCGATCGCGGTTACGCAGCGACGCATGAGCAAGCGATGGCCGATTTCGAGGCCCTGTGGCTCAGGCTCCTGAGGTCACTTGAAAAAGAAAGAACCCCGGGGACGATCCGCCCGAGGCTCTTCACGCAGACGCCACACCAAAAAAGTACGCAGCCAAACTAATACGCTCCGAGTTGTTTCCAAAATCTGAACATGGCTCGTTTTGGTATTATGGTGAGTACAGCACTACTGGCATTCCCTTCTCTGCTGTGCATTTGGAGGATAACCGCGCTTTCGACATATTCTCAACAAGCGGCCGCCTGGGTGTATTCGGAGACCGGCAGTCTCGTGAGGTACTGCTATGCCGAAATTGCCAAGGCGTTTTCCGGAAAATACCAAGTACGTCGTTGAAGCTTGCGGGCCGCTCGTGCGGCGCTACGTCGAGCTACCGAGCGGCAGACGAATACATCTGCCGTCTCGCAAAGCAAAGCCATGTATTTGTGCGGAACGAGCGACAATCATCGTTCCGGATAAGGACATCACAAACAGCCCAACGTTTGATCGCCGAGTTTTCGCTTAGCACGTTCCGAATTGCCCGACATTCAGAGCCGTCGCGACAGCGATGTCCGCTTTACTCTCGAAAGCAGACATTGGCGCCGCACAATGCAATGTCTGCTATGGGCCAAAAGCGGACATCACGCGAACGTAGCGCTATGGAGTAAATTTGTAGCTCAGGCCAGCGCGAACAACATTGATTGTTTGACGACCGCCATTATCGGCGCTCGATTCACCAGGGGCCGTAGACGTGACTGTGCTTGAGAATTCCACCTGGCCGAAATCGTAGTGCAGATACTCAAGACGGCCTATCCAGTTTGAGCGCCCGAGCATGACTTCCACACCAGCGCCCGCGGCCCATCCGAAATGATCGCGCGGTCCTTCGCTAACAGTGGTTTCACCAGATCCAACGTCAGTTTGAATTTCCGTGCGATGGACGCGTTCCCAGGCAAGGCCACCGGTTCCGTAAAGCAGCACGTTGCTTATGGGCGTCCAGCCAAGGCGGCCACGAACCGTGCCAAGATACTTAACGTTATCGGACCAGATTTCAGTCGCGAATTGACTGACGCCGGGTGCAGAAGTGCCTTTGATGCCCGTGGCGCTGCCATCGAGTTCGATACCAGCCACGACGCGATTGTACTGCCAGTTGTAACCGACCTGTCCGCCCGCAACAAAGCCATTGGAGTCGATGCCCTGCATCGGCACCACATCGAAAGCGATGACGAAGTTATTTTCTTTCCAGCCGTAACCGCCGTGCGCACCGATATAGAACCCAGCCCAGTTCTGTAGCGCGGGCTCGAGCATGGGCGGCGCTTTGGTATAGAGCGGGCCACCGGTCGTCGCAGCCATTTGCGGACCAAACTTATAAGATAGGCCAGCGCGTACAGCGTCGATCGTCTGTCGTCCCGCAGTTTCAGTTAGGCTCAACGAAGTGCCAGACCCAGAAAGAACGAATGATGCCTGGGGCATCCATCGGCCAAAATCGTAGTGCAGATACTCAAGACGGCCTATCCAGTTTGGGCTCCCGAGCATGACTTCGACGCCAGCGCCCGCGGCCCATCCGAAATGATCGCTCGGTGAAACACCCCGAAAAACCGCACTATCAATCCCCTCACTGGACGTCTCATTTTGGATGAGCTCGTGTCGCTCCCAGGCGAGGCCGGCAGTACCGTAGAGTAATACATTATCAAGCGGCAGCCAGCCGAGTCGGCCACGCAGCGTGCCAAGATATTTGACTCGGTTCTCAAAGCTTTGGCTGACCGTGACACCTGGATCGGGCGTTACGGTGGCGATTGTAGAGCCACCCTTGACGTTGGCAGCACTGAGGTCAAACTCAAGACCAGTTACAATGCGATCATATTGCCAATTGTATCCGATCTGGGCGCCTGCAATCCAGCCACGCATTGAATCCGCCGAGGCCGCTGCGTCCGTTGGAAAGAGCGGAATTGAGAATGGATTTTTGCCCCAGCCGTAACCGCCGTGCGCACCAATATAGAATCCGGCCCAGGTCGAAGAGGACGGAAGCGGACCTTTGGTATCGCCGATGGTCTTATCAGGCTGCCCGTTAAATTTGTACGCCAAACCGCCGCGAATAATGTCGATGTTCTGATTTCCCGCGACTTGCGAAGAGGTCTGGTCCTGGAGCCAACCCATCCCATAATGCAGGTATTCTACACGCGCGATCCAGTTGGGGCTTCCGAGCATTACTTCAGCACCAAGACCGGCCACCCAGCCGAATTTATCTGCCGCGGTTTGTGACCATTGGGCTTGGGTGCCACCTCCCCCCGTCGACTGAATGGTCAACGCTATTGTCTCAGTTACGTCGACCCGCTCCCACGCAAGCCCTGCCGTCCCGTAAACCATAAGATTGTCGAGCGGCGTCGAGCCGAGCCTTGCTCGTGCGCTACCAAGATATTTAACGCGCTCGCTGAGCGACTTCGTAACTGTGATTGTCCCTTGATTCTCACCGTCGTCGACGAAAGTGCTTGAGCCATTTGATGACGTACCGCTGATGTCTGTAGCGGTGAAATCGATTTCGATGCCAGGGACAACCCGGCCATACTGCCAATTGTATCCTACGTAGCCGCCATAGACGCCGCCTCTTGAATTCACGCCATCAATAACCAATGGCGCAATTGGGGCGCCTCCAAGATCTTCAAAATTTGTAAATTTATCGCGCTTCCAGCCGTAGCCCCCGGTTACACCGATGTAAAACCCAGCCCAGGATGGCGGTTGCAGCTGTGGGGCTACAGGTGCCTTCACTGGCATATCTGCGGCCGAGGCTACCTGAGCTGACACAATTGCGGTCGCAGCAGCGACCGCTGCAATCCAAAAACGATACATAAACCACCCCCAAGAACCGACCTAAACAGTAGCGGAAGTGCACTCCCCGTTCCCGTAGCGACTGTGCAAAAACTACAAAATTTGAATTTTGTGGCAATCCGGCCACAGGCCAAGTTTCTGATCAAGCTCCGGAAATTGAGCAATGTCCGCTTTGGGTCATTAGCAGACGTGTGCACTGCACTAACCCATGTCCGCTTTCCCCCAATAGCGACCGTAAAAGCAGACATGCCGCAAACGGTCATGTCCGCTTTACCTCTGAAAGCGGACATGTGCGGTGCAACTAGGAATGTCTGCTAAGGGCCAGAAGCGGACATTGCTGCCTTTAGCTGTTTAACAGCCAAATCGCCGCATTTAGCCCAGTCGCGTAAGCAACCCATGCAGCCAGTGGCAGCAGACAGAGAGCCGAGAGCCTATCGACGCGGGCAAAACCGACAATGGTCGCCAGGATTACGACAAGCTGTGGCACGATATTTATCAGGCCAAGCAACGGACTGCGAGCCCAAAAAAACATCCATGACCACGCTGCATTGAGGACGAGCAATAGAAAAAACAAACCAATCGCGTAATGCCGGCGTCTGCTCGATGGCATTCGCAAGATGCGCCACAGCGCGAAGGCCATCAGCGCGTAAAGTATCGTCCATACAGGTGCAAAAACCCAGTTTGGCGGATTGAAAGACGGCTTAACGAGCCCGGCGTACCATGGGCTAAGATTTGGGTATGTCGCGATTTGACCGAGAACTGAAGTGGTAGCGACCACGCCGACAGCCAACATAGCGAAGGCTAGATCGCGTTTTAAGCTTTGGTATGACGGCATCATTATTGAAGTCGGATTCGGTGGAGCACTACCAGTCGCAGCGCAACCTCCATGTCCGCTTTACCCTTGAAAGCGGACATGTGCGGTGCACACCGTCAAGTCTGCTTTGGGCCAATAGCGGACATTACACCCCGACTAAGAGAAACAGAAAGACCGCCTCGCGGCGGTCTCTCCAAAATGAGATCAGGGGATCAGGTGGCAAGTACAACGTTTATCGGATCGTCGTTACTTCATGCATTCCCGCACGAAACTGATGCGTTCGATTGCATTAAGATTCTTTGCGTCAGCTTCCTTCCGGCACTTTTCTCGCTGGTCGAATCGCATCTCGATCTTCTGAACTATACCGAGATCCTCTCCTACTGGTCCGTCGCTCGCTCCCCGCATGGCCGCCTGCAACTTTTGAATGTCCTGGGGTGACAGTTGCGGGCGGTCGATCTTGATCGTCAACTTGTTTAGTTTGGCGGTCAGCGCGAACGGTGGCTTGTAGTCCTCGTCGTTGACACCGGTCAGCGTGTCGGAGCCGATGTCGAAGCTCTCATCCCATTGCAGGGTTATCGGCAGGGTTTTTTCCATCGACCTGGTGGCAACAACTTTGCCGTCCACTTTTAGCGTGCCGGTGGCGGCGCGGCCGAGGCCGCTGAAGTTGTTGAACGCGAGCGTGCCGGCACCGATACCGTCGTACTTGAAGTCAAACTCGACAGTGTGCCGACCCGGTGTCAGCGCATCGGGGCCCTCCCACTTGACGCGCTGGAGGTCGACGAGGTTCCACAGGAACACAGGCTTTCCTTTCAGCAGATAGAAGCCGTAGCCGGCGAAACGTCCACCCGAGGTCAGGATCATGCCTTCAGCGCCATCAGCCGGCACCTCGATGTCGGCCGTCATTGTGAACGAGCTGTTGAGCAGCGCCGGGGAATCGCCCTGCGGCAACCCGACCATAGGTCGCGTGTAGACGAACTCGGTTCGCCCGGCGGTGATATTCGGCCGCGGCGCGATCATCCGGGATGCCACTGAGGCGTCAAGCGGGAGGACTTGATACTTCTTCGCCTCCGCAACGAACATCTTCCGCATCTCCGCGACCTTCGCAGGGTTCTTTGCGGCGATGTCGTCAGATTGGGTGAAGTCTTTGTTCAGGTCATAGAGCTGGAAGACCTGGTTGTTGAGCGGGTCGGTGTTGGCCGGACCGAACGCCTCCCACGGAGCGCGGTTGACCTTAGTGCTCAGCATCCAGCCGTCTTTGTAGAGGGCCCATTGACCCATCATCTCGAAATACTGGGTCGTGTGCCGCGAGGGCACTTTGGCGTTGTTCGCATCGAAGGTATACGCGAAGCTGGTACCCTCGATCGGCTTCTGCTTGATGCCGTCGACCATCTCGGGTGCATGGATACCGGCGGCTTCGAGAATGGTCGGCAGGACGTCGATCACGTGGACGAACTGCTCACGCAACCCGCCCTTGTCCTTGATGCGTGCTGGCCACGACACAACCATGTTCTGGTTGATGCCGCCGAGCCTCGATGCATTCTGCTTAAACCAGTCGAACGGCGTATCAAAGGCCCAAGCCCAGCCGGCCGACATGTGGTTGTAGGTCTGATCGGTGCCCCAGACGTCATAGAATTTCATTTGCACTTCGGCCGGTAGATCACTGACGCCGTTGAACCAGGCCACTTCGTTCGGTGTACCCATTGGTCCGCCCTCGGCACTGGTCCCGTTATCGCCGTTGATGTAGATAACGAGCGTATTGTCGAGTTTGCCCAGGTCCTGGAAATGTTGGATCACACGGCCGATTTCGTGGTCGCTGTAGGCCGCATAGGCGGCGAAGATTTCAACCTGGCGGATAAAGAGCTTCTTCTCGACCGCACTTAGCTGATCCCATGGCTTCAGCTTGTCTTTTGGCCATGGGGTCAGTTGCGAATCCTTGGAGATCACCCCGAGCCGCTTTTGGTTCTCGAAGATGCGCTCGCGCAGCTTCTCGTACCCGTCATCGAACAGGTGCATCGCCTGTATTTTATCCACCCACTCCTTCATTGGGTGATGCGGGGCGTGCGTGGCACCGGGGGCGTATTTAATGAAGATCGGTTTGTCCGGCAGCGTTTGGTGCATGCGCGTCATGTAGTCGATGGCGTCGTCGGCCATCGCCGTGACGAGATTCCAGGTACCCGGCGGCTTGCCCTCGAATGGATAAATCTGTGTCGTGTTGCGGAACAGGTTCGGCTGCCATTGATTGGCGTCGCCGCCGACGAAGCCATAGAAATACTCAAAGCCCATGCCTGTCGGCCATTGGTCGAATGGTCCGGCCTGGCTCGCCGTATAAATTGGCGTATTATGCTCCTTGCCGAACCATGACGTGGAGTAGCCATTGTCGAGCAGGATACGGCCGATGGTCGCCTTGTCCTTCTCGATGATGCTGTTGTAGCCGGGATAGCCGGTCGACTGCTCGGAGACGACGCCGAAGCCGGCGGAGTGATGGTTGCGCCCGGTGATCAGCGCAGCGCGGGTCGGTGAGCACAGCGCAGTGGAGAACATTCGATTGTAGCGTAGGCCATCGTTCGCGATGCGGTCCATGGTCGGCGTCGGAATGACACCGCCGAATGTGCTTGGCACGCCGAAGCCGGCGTCATCGGTGATGATGAGCAAAACGTTCGGTGCACCCTTCGGCGGCACGACGCGCGGCGCCCACCAGGGCTTCGACTGTAATGCGTCATCCTTGATCACGCCGCCGAACTTTGGGTCGGGCGGTGGAAGCTGTTTTCCGTCAATGGCCGTCGTGGCGCTGGGCGAGCCGGGTGTGCCGGTGACTTGCTGCGCGTTAACAAAAGAAGCAGTCGCGCTGACCAAGAGCAGGGATATCGATAGCGCGTTCCAACGCGTTTTCATGGCAGCCTCCGAGTGGGTCATCGCGTGCCCAACTTCACGCGGACCGTCCCTTGAAATGAGAGGTGGCTGGCCCGTTTCAATTCGAAGATTTGGTCCGGCACCGTGTACTACGCGAGTTGCTCGCGTATTGACTCAGATCAAATGGCTGTCGGCACAACATCAGTTTCGAGCAGCGGCTGGTATTCTGGTCCTTTTTTGGGTTCAGATGCAGCGTTCAGGTGCATCCGACTCATGTCCGCTTTGGGTCATTAGCGGACATATGCAGTGTAATAAGTAATGTCGGCTTTGCCCCCGAAAGCGACGTTGAAAGCAGACATGGATTGGCGGCTTCAGGCCGCTCTTACTGCGCGTCAGTCCAACCGCTAGGATGCCCGCGGCGACAGGCAATGAAAGGGGCGTTCGATGGCTGCGGTGTTCAGCGTTTCCCGGTTGAATCATGTGTGGGCCGCCGCGCTGGTGGCGGCAACGATCGGCGCCGCAGGCGATGCGCTTGCGCAGCAGCCGAGCCAGGCGCAACTCAATGCGCTGCGCTCGTCCTGCCGGAGCGACTACATGGCGCATTGCTCGTCGGTGCCGACCGGCGGCGCGCCGGCGCTCAATTGCCTGAAGCAGCACATGCCGGCGCTTTCGGGAGGATGCCAGAGCGCGGTGAACGCGATCAGTCCGGCAGCACCGGCTGCCGCCGCTGCGCCTGCAGCGGCACCAGCGCCCGCGGCCGCTCCAGTGGCCCCGCCGCCTGCGATACAAGCGGCGCCCGCCGCACCGCCGGCTGCCGCCGCGCGCAAGCCGAGCCCGGCGCAACGCCAGGCGGAGGCCAAGGCGATCGGCCGGGCCTGCCGCGCCGACTACCGCGTGCATTGCGCGGGCATTGCGCCGGGCGGCTCGGCATCGATCGCGTGCCTCAAGCGCAACGCCAGGACATTGTCGCGCGAATGCCTGCAGGCGCTCGTGAGCGCCCCCGCCGTTGCGGCCGCGCCTGTCGTCGTGCCTGCGCCTGCGCAAGTTGCCGCGCCCGCCGCGCCGCCGCCGTCGATGGAGCCGGCGCCGCTGCTGGTGACGCCGCGCGAGGAACGGTTCATTCTCCGCAGCGCCTGTGGCGCCGACTTTGCCGCGTACTGCGGCGGCCTGCGTCCCGGTCTCGGCCGCATCGCGGCCTGCCTGCACTACAACAGGAGCAACCTGTCGCCGCGCTGCCAGCAGGCGCTGATCGCGCTGCACGAGGGTCGATAGATCCGGGCCGTCAGATTGAGGGCACTGGGCCGCTAGGCAGTGCTGTCAAAAAGGAGGACGATGCGCCGGTTGCGCCGTCTTCGGCGAGACGCTTGTCCTTTGGAGTTCGGATGATGCGGCGTCGCGATGTCATCTCTTTGCTCGGCGGCGCGGAGGTTGCGAATTCGCTTGCAGCCTTGCCATTTGCGGCCTGGGCCCAGGCGAACAAGATCCGAAACGTTGCATGGCTGGGCGTGGGGCAGGCGGACCAGCCGTCGCCTTATCTTGAATCGTTGCGCGCGGGCCTGCGCGAGCTCGGCTGGGTCGAAGGCCGCAATCTGAAAATGGGCACCTTCTGGGCCACCGGCCTCGACGACATGGCCGCCGCGACACAGCAGGCGCTCGCATCCGATCCCGAAGTTGTCGTCACGCAGGAATTCATGGCGATTGCCATGCTGCTGTCGAAGGCGCCGAAGCCGGTGGTGTTCGGCTTCAGCGGCGATCCGGTCGGAGCCAGGCTCGCGCAAAGCTGGTCGCGGCCGGGCGGCAATTTCACCGGCATGAGCTATCTCGCCGTCGAGCTGGTCGGCAAGCGCGTCGAGCTGCTGAAGGAATGGCTGCCCGACACGCGGCGCATCGCGGTGCTGGCGCGGCCGCAGCACCCCGGCGAGGACATCGAGCGGCGGGCGACAGAGGAGGTCGTGAAGAAGCTCGGGATGGAGATGTCGTATTTTCCCTTTCTGACGCGATCGTTTCTTCCCGGGGCGCCGCCGCCCGGCGACCAGGGCGATCTGGACAAGATCTTCCGCGCCATCGCTGCCGACCGCTGCGACGCGCTGGTCGTATTCCCCGACTCCGCCATGTTCGAGGTGAGCGAGCGCGTCGCCAATTTCGCGCGCGATGCAAAGTTGCCGTCGGTGTCCGGCTGGTATCCCTTCGCACAGAAGGGATTGCTGATGACCTACGGGCCGAACGTGCGCGAGCTCTACCGTTCGCTTGCGCGCTATACCGACCGGATCCTGAAGGGGGCAAAGCCCGCCGACCTGCCGGTCGAGGTGCCGGCCAAGTTCTACCTGGCGATCAACCTGAAGACGGCGAAGGCGCTCGGCATCGCGCCGCCGGCGCGGCTGATCACGCGCGCCGACGAGGTGATCGAGTAGGGGTCCGGGCCGGTCAAGGCAAAATAAAGCGACAGAGTGTGACTGCGGTCACAGTGCATTTGCACGATCGGCGCTAGTCCTTGAAAATGGACAGGAAATATTCCATGCGCCGGGTGCTCCCCATTCTCGTAGCCGCAGTGCTGCTGACGGCGATCTTTGTCGACGTCGTCGCCGCGGGAGTGAAAGCCGTTTCGCGCGGAAGCCGCGCGTCCTATCCGGCATCCGGCGGCGCTATCACCATATCGGTGCCCAACGCCATGAAACCCTTTCCGGCCGAGCTGCTGCCGCAGTGATTGAGGGTCAGGCGTACAGCGGCTCAGGAAACTTTCTTCAGGGCTGACATGGTCCTTGCCGGGTCAAGCCCAAGCGCTTCCGCAAGGTCAAGAAATTCCACAACGTCGATGCGGCGTTGGCCGCTTTCGAGGCGGGCCACGAAAGATTGGTACTCGTCAAGCCGGGCAGCAAGGTCGGTCTGCGTCATCCCTGCGGCCTCTCTCTTCCGGATGAGAAGGCCGATGAGTGCCTTGTGACGTGCCGATCCCAGCGATTTTCGCAATTGCGCCCCGTCTCTCTCGATGCGGGGTCTCGCACTAATCTGGTTTCCAGATTATCTTAAATGTGTATAGCCCTCACCGAGGCGCGGAATGGATACCCTCAAACAGGCATTGCTATGGACCGGCATCGGCGCGGTCACGAGTCCGATCTGGGGCGCGCTCCTTTGGGTGCTTTGGAAGGGCGGGATCCGGCCACGCCTGATCCCCGGCACCGACATTGATTCGCTGGCGACGGCGATGGTTGAGCGTCACGGGGAGAGGGCGGCGGAGATGGCCTTTATCGAAGAGGACCGGGCCTGGCGCTATTCGCGCCCTTTCGAGCAAGGAAAGTGGCGGCGGGTGCGGAAGCGGATTGAGCGCCTGGAAACATTCGCAAAAAAATGAGGACGACGCGGCATCGCGTCGTCCTCGATCAACCGCGCAATTCGGGGGGTAAGGGGGTGCGCGGTCGCCGGAACAACGCGCCTGCGCCGCCTGTGTTCCATGCCTTTTCAAAAATTAAGGCGGCAGTCCCTTAGGCGGTGCCAGACCGGGCGGAAAAAGCCGGTCTCCTAGCCACTACAACTCCAGAAGCGTCGTGTTGTCCACGTCTCATTTGTTCGCATTACGCTATGCTCTGAAAATCATACCAAACTCATGCATACATTTTCTTTGGATAGGACTTGTCGCCATGCGGCAGGCGCCGAAGGCGGCATTTTACGGCTAAGATGGCTCGCCGCTGCGACACGTTTTAAGCTCGCGTTGCGTCGCCACGATCGGGCGCTCAAGCATGGTTTCAATCCCGATCAACCGCGAGTGCCGCGGGGTAGTCCCGACGGCGGTCAGTGGATGCGGGTTGCTGCTAACAGCTCGTCACGGGCAGGCAGCCGTGGTCGGTACGGTGCTAACTTTCCCGGAGCGACATATGGCCAACAAGTTCGCCTCGATCTCGAGATAGCTAGAACGGAAAACGCACTTCGGAAGGTTCGCCAGTATGATCCCACATGGAAGCCGAGTGTCGAAAGTCTAACAACGCCCGGAAGCATCGAAGGTGCAATTCGCAACGCAGAAGCTAGAGCGCAACAGGTTGAAAACTACTTAAATCAGTTGCGAACAGGAATTGGAGGTAACTTAGGCCCGCCGCTCGACGTTCGTGTAACTCAGTATCGGCAGGCAACGTCTAATATCTTCGATGGTGAAGCCTGGATCGGAGCATATCGCGCAACCAACAATATGCCTGATCTCTTCGGACGACCGAGTTGGCCGAACGACAAAGGAACGGTGGCAGTCACAGAAATTGATGGGAAGCTGTACTTCGGAATTAATTCAGGAGCACCGGGCTACACCACAGGAGACCAAAAAGAGGCAGACAATTGGCGATGGGTGCTAAAAGACAAATATCCAAACGAACTGCGAACGAAAAACATCGGTAGCGTTCCAAATGATTCATTTTACCATGCAGAGTCGAATTTGCTTATGCGAGCTGCGAGGGAAAACAACGGCACGTTAGAAGGTCGAACAATTGACGTTCACACTGATCGCGAAATTTGTGGTCCAAGCTGTATGAAAGTGCTGCCGAAGCTTGGCATCGAATTGGGCAACCCGCGAGTAACATTCATTGGACCTAATGGAACAAGGCGTACAATGAAGGATGGAGATTGGGAATGACGCAAATAATTAAGAAGGAGGCTGCATTCGACGATCATTGGGGTAATGGCTGGCCAGAGATTAGCGTGGTCGAACAGGGCCTTTCGGACCCTGAAAAGCTTGCCCAGTTGTTCGCAAAGGGAAGTGACGGGGGCTGTTTTTCTATTGAATGGATCTATGACAAGAAGAATTCGGCACCGCAATCTGAGTTAGTTGGGGCGACTCTGTATATGCATATGAATCCGGACCACGGCATTAAGCTTCAATACTCCAAATGGGATGGCCGGATTGGAGAAAAAAGGACCTATCATTCGAAGGGAGATTTGACGCGGTTAAAGCAATTCGTTCGGTCATTTCATCGAACCCCTTTGTCGATTGGGCTGTTTGTTCCGTTTGAAATAGGGCGCAGAGCGGTGAAAGAATTCTTAGAGACCGATGGTGAGTTGCCGCGAAGTATCGATTGGGTATCAGAAGACGATCTGCCGTCAGAAGTCTTCCCCCTTAAATAGGGTAATTGGCAGCTCGCAGGCTTGGGCCTGCAAGAGCTTCGGGATTGAAAAATAATTCTCTAAGAAGCGTTTGCACCGATCCTTGCAAGATACTGTTCGCTGATCAAAAATTTGCAACAAGCAGACATGTCCCCGCCGGGCATCGCTCGACGGATTTTTTTGTGTTCACTCGGACCTAACAGGAAAATCAGATGGAAATTGACGTACGGGATGAATTGGAGACGAAAGCGGGTATTCCGCACGAGAGTGTCGTAACACACGGCGAAATGATGCGCGCTTTCGAAGCATTTAAGGAGGTCAATGACGCGCGTCTTGCGAGTATCGAACGCTATAACGCAGATGTTCTACTTGAGGAAAAGCTTGCGCGCATCGATAGGGCAATTGACGGGCACACACAGCGGCTCGACGAAATTTCTCTAAAGAACGCACGGCCTGCAATTGGGTACGATGGTCAACGGGGATCTTCGCCAGAGCACAAGGCTGCATTTGATGCGTACATACGCTCAGGCGACAGCGCAAACTTGCGCGCATTGGAATTGAAAGCGCTTTCGAGTGGGTCGAATCCGGACGGTGGGTTTGTGGTGCCACTGGAGATCGAAGCACAGATCAGTCAGCGCCTTACCACTATTTCGCCGGTCCGCTCGATTGCTTCCGTACGGATAATAAGCAGCAATGTTTACAAGAAGCCTTTTATGACGGCGGGGCCTGCTGTTGGGTGGGCCGGGGAAATGGACGCTCGCGCCCAAACAGCGTCACCGACATTGGATGAATTGTCTTTCCCGGCGATGGACCTGTACGCGATGCCTGCTGCCACGGCGAATCTGCTTGATGACTCTGCCGTGAATATTGATGAATGGCTAGCACAAGAAGTTGAACAAGTGTTTGCCGCGCAAGAAGGCGCTGCGTTCATTGTCGGTGATGGAATTAACAAACCGAGAGGATTCCTATCTTACAACGCTGTAGCTAACGGATCGTGGAGTTGGGGCAACATTGGTTACGTTGCGACTGGTGCGGCCGGCGCATTTCCTGCATCAAATCCAGCCGATGTACTGATCGACCTGATCTATTCGGCAAAAGCTGCCTATCGTCAAAACAGCGTATTTGTATTAAACCGTAAGACGCAGTCGGCGATCAGAAAAATTAAGGACACAACAGGTAACTATCTTTGGCAGCCATCGGCTGCCGCGGGTGCAAGGGCCACCCTGATGACCTTTCCCGTCATTGAAGCGGAAGACATGCCCGATGTTTCGCCAGGTTCATTTGCGGCTGCTTTCGGCGATTTCTATCGGGGTTATCTCATTGTGGACCGTTCGGGTGTTACCGTGCTGCGTGATCCGTACTCCGCCAAGCCCTACGTGCTGTTCTACACGACCAAGCGCGTCGGCGGCGGCGTGCAGGACTACGATGCGATCAAGCTGCTGAAGTTTGCGGTCAGCTGATCGTTCCCCTCCACAAGCACAACAAAAAGCCCGGCACGCGCCGGGCTTTTTGTTCAGGGTTTCCTGCATTATTCGACCGTTAAATCCGGTACTTAGTCCCATGTGACCGGATTGCCACAAATGACGAAATAGACGTGTGTCCGGGAAGGGCCCTCTGGGTCCCGATACGGCCTTCAAGCTATTCTGCTGTTTCAGTTGGCAATGTTGGGGGCCGCCATGCGTCACTGGTCGATCGCGATAATTGCTGTCGCATCCACGGTTGTATTCGCGCAGGCCGCGTCGGCGGCCGACATGCCGGTCAAGGCCGTGCCGCCCGTGTCGCCTCCGCCCGTGTACAACTGGACCGGCTTTTACGTCGGCGGGCATGTCGGCTATCTGTGGGGCCGTACGCATGTCGAAGAAGAAGGCGTCGTGATCGAGGACGGTGCCGCGACCAATGGCGTGATCGGCGGCGCGCTTGCCGGCTACAATTGGCAGTACAACCAGTTTGTCTTTGGCCTCGAGGGCGATTTCGGCTGGACCAACGCGAACGGTACCGGCCTTGCAGTGGTCATACCGACGCAATTACCCAACACCTACGACTTCAACTGGACAAGCCATGTGCGCGGACGGTTTGGCTACGCGGCGGACCGTTGGCTGTTTTTTGTAGCGGGCGGGCTTGCCATTGCCGACTTTAATTTCCACGAAGGCGCAACCACCACGACGACCACGCAGATCACCGGGGCCACCTACGTGGGATGGACGATCGGCGCAGGCATTGAATATGCCATTACGCAAAATCTGCTGGGCCGGATTGAATATCTGTACGATCATTTTGGTCACAAGGATTATATCGGCAGCGACGGCGACCCTTATCGCGTATCGCTGACGGGCAGCACCGTGCGCGGCGCGCTGGCGTGGAAGTTCTGACCGCCGCAGCCGGCTGGTTGCGCGGCGTCCGCTCCTGACCCCGACATCGGCCTTGCGTTCTTCGACGCGTAGCGATTCAGGCCTGCTACCGGCCTTTGGCTGGCTTTGACCTGCGTGGCTCCGGTGTCCTCTTCCGGGGGACGGACATCAGGGATTGAGGGCCTTCATGTCCGCTCATTGCCCAAAGCGGACATCCGTAAACATCCTTAATTGAGGACCGAGAATTAAATTATTACCGGTTGCGGTCATGCGACCGCCCCGCAACCCCGAACCGCCGAGACCGTGCCCTGTCTGCCAGGTGGCCATGCAGACCTCTGAAACGGCGCATCACGTCGTCCATCAATGTGCGCGTTGCGGTGTAGTGGTAACAGTCGTCAAGTCTGCGCCGGATCGAGCCGGCTGAGGCTGCACCTTCGCGCGTCATCCTGGTGGCGCGTCGCATTCGTAAGTCCGGATTTCTGTCCCAGGTGCGCCTTCGCGGTTTGTTCGTCGACCGGCCGGCTGGCGACCAAGGCGATGGAAACAGGACCAGCTATTTCTCCGGCTTCATGACATAGACGCCCGCGATCAGGACGACCGCGACGACGACAAAGAAACCGATCCCTGTGAGCACGTCCATGGCGAACCCTCCGGTGTCGGCCTGCGCGCGCACGCGGCGGCCGATCCATGGCCCGTTACGATTGTCAGCGTCATCGGCGGGTCAATTACGGATGTTTGCGTAATGCAAAACCCATCAGGTCGCGCCGACCTGGCCAACCATCATTGGAGCCGGCTTGGCCACGATGGCCGGGCCGAGCGCGCCGCCCAACCGGCCTCGTTCGAAACCGGCAGTGGCCCCTTTTGGTGATGGCTTATGCATTAAGGGAACATCCGGAATTGAAAACTTGCGCGGCTGTGGTCTTAGTTTTCGACCATGGCTGCCGCCGAACAGCATAGATACGAGCCAGGGCATTCAATCACGCGCTTTTGCTGCGGGGAGTCCATGAAGCTCGTCAAGGCTATCCCGCGCATTGGCTCCTATCCGGAGCTGCAGACCTACCGCTGCGAGCGGTGCCACAACGTCGAAACGATTGAGGTCACATAACAGGCTCTCAAGGAGGCTGCGATGTCGGAAGTTGAAACAATTGGGGTCCTACTTACAGTCGCCGTGGTCTTGATGCTGGTATGGGCTCGCTACAGGCTCACCTGACAAGAACAGAAGCGTCGACAATTGCGCCCGCGCACCATGTGCTCTTCCGGGCGTAAAACAGGCATGGGTTGTTGCACTGCAAATGCCTGCGGCGGGCAACGCGGCGTTAAAGGTCGGGTACCGTCGCGCACTGACGGCGTGATCGAGGATCCGTTGGCGGCGTCATCGCCTCCGAACTGCCATCTCGATCTTTTCCATAAGCCGCTCAAAAGCATCCATCATTTCGCCGGCAGTCAAATCGGATAAGGCCGGATCAGGAATTTGCAGAGTCATTTTCTGGAGATATGTGCGCAGAAATTCGTGCTCTTTTTGAACCTGCTTGAGTGACACATCATTTATTTCACAAAATTTTTTGAACAACTCGGCGATCATGTACTCGATGGCACCGAGCCGCGCCTGGAGCCGAATTGTCTTCCTGTCCGTGGTGGTGACCTTTAATCCTCGATGTCGCGATAACCGGCGTTAGCCCATTTCAGCCCGGGTTCCTTTCGGCCCGCCTCTGCGAGAATTGCGACTGTTCCCGATGCTGCGTCGCGGTTTGTTTATCGGCCGGGCATGCTTTGGGGTCAGTTTTTTGAATTCCACTGATGAACATTTTGCGGTCCGGAGCATTTTGTTACCGTGTGACCCGATTGTCACAAGGATTGGAATTTATCGAAGTTCCATGCTTTCCGTCTTTGGCATCGCCACGGCATTCGGTAGTTTTTCAAATTGTGCGGGACGGGCAGGGATGTCTTTGCGACGCCACGGAGGTTTGGATGACGCCACCGGGTCAGAAACGCCGCAACGATCGTTAGTGCCAAACGCTCGGGCCTAAGGTAGCGGCGAAACGCGAGAGCGCTGTGCCGGGAACGGCTCTCGGGGTCGCATCAGTCAGGCAAGACCCCAAATGCAGCCGTTCCCGACGCGTGTTTGAAGCCTGCTCCCGGTATCCGCGCATCGTCAGCGATCCGGGCCTCGCGACGCCGAACGAGGGCCTCATACGCGTTCGGGTCCACACTGAAATCACACCGTTGCAATGCGCCGCAATCTGGACGCCTGGCGGACATCGCTGGCGTTCACGCAAGCACCTGTGGCCGGCAGCAGGTATCAGCGTGCGCAGGCGGGGATCTTTGCTTTGACACATCACAGCGAATCGGCTCGGCATATGTCGAACCGGCACGGAGCGCTGCATGTCGACCTCTTCTCCGGTACGCACTCGCCAACGACGCCGTCCGTCAACCCCGCCCCAGGCGGGGAGCAATCGGTCCCCGCGCGGTGAAGCTGCCGCTGTCGTTGCCAGGTCAATTCTGCTGGCCGTTGCGGCGGTGTCGGTGCTCACAACCAGCAACTATTTCGCGTACCTGATCGGACGCAAGCAGGTTACCTATGAAGAACTGCGCAGGCAGGTGGACCTGGTCGTTCAGCTGGTGAATCAGAAGCGGGTCGAAAACGAACGCGCATCCACAGCGTTGAAGCAGCGGCAGGGCAGGTTGGAGCAAAATACCTCGGACCTCACCGGCCTGACGACGAGCACAATCAACGGGAAGACGACAGCCGTTGCGCCCGAACCGGCGCCCTCCGCAAGACCGATACCTGCGGCGCCGATTGATGCCGCGCCGGTTGCACAGCCGGACCGTGAGGTGAACCTGCAGCCGCCTGAATCATCACCGAATGCCATGACAAAGCATGGCGAGATGAATGGCGTCGCCCAACAACAAGGTTCGCGCCGGCAGAAGGTCTCCGCGCCACGGCGGGGACCGGCCGCGGCGGCGGTTGCCGAGCAGCCGGGTCAATTGACATCGGCGCCATCGGCCACACCGGATGTGGGCCTCGCCGGTCAATAGCTCGGAGCCGAGCGAGCAGACGTTTTTATAGATGTGTCAGGCCAAGGATGCGACCGACAAGCCATGTGGCAAGCGCCCAGCCCGCACCGGTGAAAAATCCCACGCAAGCCCAAACGATAATCAGTTCAACATTGACTTTTGTCGGCATCTGAATTTCCCCCTTGTCGTAATGTTGCAGCGGCGTGCACGACGTCTACTTTATCCCGTACGTCGCGTATTCTTCCGCGATATCGGCCTTGCCTGCCTTTGCGCTCGTGATGTCCGCGTTGCCGCCCGCGATGTCGCCCTTTTTCAATTTGGCAACGCCGCGGACATAGAGCCAATCGGCATGGTCGGGGCTTTTGGTCAGCGCGAAGGCTGCATCGTAGTCTGCGAGCGCCTTGTCGAATTGCCCGAGCTTCAGATAGGCGAATCCGCGATAGGCAAAGATCTGCGGAATCTTCGGGGCCAGGCTGCCGGCCTTGGTGCAGTCGTCAACCGCCTCCTGCAATTGCTTGCCGACAACGGCGCGCGACCAACAGCGTTGGCCCCATAGCTGAGAGCTGTTGGCGTTCAGTTCGATCCCTTTGGTGAAATCCGCGATCGCGCGCTCGTGGTCGCCCTTGCGGCTGTAGGTCAGGCCGCGGTTATAAAATCCATTGGCGTAGGCAGGGTCAATCCGGATCGCTTCGCTATGATCGGCAATCGCGCGGTCATAGTCGCCACGGCGGGCGTGAAGATTGCCACGATGCATGTATCCCGCGGCGTAAGCCGGGTCGGTGCGGATCGCCTCCGCATGATCCTGCATGGCCTTGTCGAAATCGCCCTTGCGCTCCCATTGATTGGCGCGGTTGCTGTAGATCAGCGCGAGATTGCTCTTGTTAAACCGGCCGGACTTGAGGAGGCGCGTGCAGGCCTCAATGGCGGCGTCGCCGGATCCGCGCACGCAAGTCTCGCTATCGTCCGCTGCCGCCGGGACGACGAACCAGGCGGCCGTTATGCCGATCAGTCCGGCGAGAATCCATTTCCGGATATCTTTTGCGAACAGGGCGAGGGCGACCAGTTCCGCGACCCCAGGCGTCCTTGGTGATGTTGATTGCATCAAGAGTCGATCGCTCAGGCAGTGGCGGCGCCGCGCCGTCGTTCATTTCGACATAGATCGCTCAAAGGCCCCAACGTGCGAATATACCGAAGTTGTTGTTTCGATTTACGTCAAGCGGTGGCACCGGTATCAGCCATGGCGACTGGCCCAGGATGCGCAACAACGTCCGCCTCGATCCGCCGGTCAATTGCGGCAATGACGCGACGCGAGAATGGGCCGAGGTGCAGATACATCGCCATCAGTCCAATAATGATCCGCGCCGCGTCCGGGTTGTCGCGCACGCAGGTCTTGAGCACCCGCAAGAACGGCTCACGCGCCTCGGGCAACCGGGTAACGATGCGTTGCATCAATTGCATCGCGTCGACTTTGCCGCGCGGGTCGCCAGCCGGCACATCGCGGCGCGACTTCGGCCGGTCGAGCAGAGAGGCCAGCCTTTGTAGACGCGCGGCATAGGCTGCCGGCTCATAGATTCTCTGCAACACGCGCTTGTAATCTCTCAGCACATCCCCCAGGGGCCGCTTCGTGTCGAAGTTGATTCCGTCCGTGCATTGATCGCCTCCATGAACGGGCCCAACGTCATGGTTTGCATGCAATCGGCCCTCCTTGATAAGGCGACGGGTCAACTGGGTATTCGGAAGCGCATAAAGGAGTCCCACCATTGCAACGGGAATGGCCGAAAGCTCGATGAACTCCGCAAGTGAATCGCCCACGTTGGTCTTCTCATTATCGAAGCCGATAATGAAGCCTCCTGTGACGAACATGCCCGCCCGATAAATCTTGTGAATGCTGTCAACCAGATTTCGCCGCGTATTCTGCTTTTTCTTCATCAGCACCAAAGTTTCAGGGTCTGGACTTTCGATGCCAACGAACACCGCAAAGAAACCTGCCTCCCGCATCATGCGCAGAAGTTCGTCATCATCGGAAAGATTGACCGATGCTTCGGTGGAGAACTCGAACGGGTAATCATGCTCCTCCTGCCATGCTTTCAGGCTGGGCAGGAATTGCTTCAATGCCTTCTTGTTGCCGATCAAGTTGTCGTCGACGAAGTCGACATGCCCTCGGTGGCCCAGCGCATAAAGGCGGTCCAATTCGGCAAGTATTTGGGGCGTCGTCTTGGTGCGCGGCAGACGTCCGTACAATTCGATGATGTCGCAGAACTCGCACGTGAATGGACAACCGCGCGAATACTGCACGCCGACATAAAGGTAGCGCTCGAACTTGATCAGATCGAACCGTGGTATCGGACTGCTGGTCACATCGGCCTGGAACTTGGGAGCTGTGAACGTGCCGGTTCGCGTTCCGGCATTCCAGGCAGCGATGAACTCGCTGAGAATGCCCTCGGCCTCTCCCAGCACCCGAAAATCGGCCCGATCGTAGATGTGCGGACTGGACGTCGGATCGGGACCGCCAACGACAACCGGCAGGTTACGCTTGCGACAGAGCTCAATCACCGCGAGGCTATCGGCCTGCTGTGGAAGCATGCCGCCAGTCATGGCCATGTCTGCCCAATCGAGGTCGGCTTCCGTCAGTTCCTCGGTATTGCGGTCAACAAACCGCACCTCCCAGTGCGATGGCAGCATCGCGGCGACGGTAATGAGGCCGAGTGGCGCGACCGGATAACGAGCGCCCATGAGTTCGCACGCTTCCGCGAAATTCCAGAACGTTTCCGAAACGAATCGCGGGTAAATCAAAAGCACGCGGCAGGTATGCTTGGACCCCATCACACTCCCCAGGCCATCTCTGTATGCTGAAACCTAGCAGATCAGCGTGCATTGCCCTAACTTTGTTGGTCACTAGAGCCGGGGTTTTCACAAATTCAGCACATTTCGGTGCGGTTCCAGACCCCCGTGTGACGAGATTGCAAGGATGACCAAACAATATCTCGAAGATTTCGCAACAGGCCAGGTCTACAGGTCCAATCGGCTGCAGGTCGACAGAGGACAGATTCTCGCTTTCGCGTCGCAATTTGATCCGCAGCCTTACCACCTTGACGAGGAATTGGCGCGCAAGTCGGTTTTCAAAGGGCTTGCGGCAAGTGGATGGCATACAGCCGCCGTGACCATGCGTCTCCTGGTGGAGAGTGACTTCCAGCCTGCCGACGGCATTCTCGGAGTCGGCCTGGAAGAACTGAGTTGGCCGCGCCCGGTCCGTCCCGGCGATGAGTTGCGCGTGGAGAGCGAAGTGCTGGAGGTTCGGCCATCCAAAGTGCGTAGCGATCGGGGCGTCATCCGAGTACGAACCACGACATTCAATCAGAATGACCAGCCGGTACAAATTTTCACAGGTAACCTGCTCGTCCCGCGCAGACCGGCCCGACTTCTGTCATGAAACTGTTTCCTGTCCCTTCTCGGCGTGACCTCGCGAAATACTGGACTGACGAGGATTGAAATCAAATCAGATCTGAACAGATCGCAGCGCCAAATAGAGCAGGAACACAAGCAGTGCTATGCTGCCATACTTGATGAGATTATAAGCAAGGAGACTTCTCGGCTTGATCTTTTCCTTCACAAAAGAGCGAACTTTGTAAATCGGTTTGTAGGCCCAGGAGACCCACGACAGTTTGCCCTGGTCATTGGCGCCGGTAAATTTGGCAACCAGCGCATTGTTGACCGCGTCCGCAAGGCGTTTCACAGGTCCGCGGAGCTGGGTTTTTTCGACATCGCAAAACAGAATGACCCGGACAATGTCCGTCCGGTTCACGGCGCTGTGCAGGTAAGTCTGGTCGAACAGCAATTCCTCGCCATCCCTCCAGGGGTATTCAATTCCATCGAGGGTCAATGCACATTTTTCGGAATTCGGCGTCAGCAGTCCCAGATGATAGCGAAGGGACGAAGCAACGGGATCATGATGGCGGCCAAGCCGAGCTCCGGGCGGAAGCACCGTGAACATTGCGGATCGAACGGCGGGAATTGAATCCATGACGGCGCAGGTTTTCGGGCACGCCGCAACCGCTGAACGGCCGCATTCCTTCGTGTACCACTTGAGAGGATAAAGCCGCCAACCGCCCTTTTCGAACGTGTTGTATCCTGGCTCGTCAACGGCCGGCGGGCGTTGAAAGACTCCCGTGTCGAGCAGAACTTTGGCTTCGCCGCGAATGACCTCGTAGTTCTCTTTGATCTTTTCGAGCCCGGGAACGGACCTCGGTTCAAACACCGCGCCCTGCCGTCCGACCGTGAAAAAAGTGAACAGGAAATTCAGCGGCGCAAGCAACAGGACGTGATTGGAAAAATATTTGTGAAGCGGAAGCCGGTCGCTGCACCGGTGATAAAGATAGGTGAAGGAACCGGCATAAATGGCCGCGATAGCTGCGAATGGGTAATTGATCATCACGCGCCCCCACTTCCCGGACAGGGCATCATATCAACTTGGACCTGCATACCGGAAGTGTGATGATGTCCGCTATGCATCACAAACGGAACATTTTGCTTTGAATAACAACGCTCGCGCGGGGTTTATCTGAAAAGCGACAAAAAAGGAGGCCGTCATGACCCGTGCAGCGGCAGCTTTGGTAATCGCGGCCGTCGTGAGCTCGATCCCCTGGGGCGCGCGGCCGGTCGAGGCGCGTGAGGCTCCGTGGTGTGCGGTGATCGCGGTGACAGATGACAGCGTCTATTGGGACTGCCAGTACAACTCGTTCGAGCAATGCCGTGCGGTCCTTCTGTCGGGCAATCGCGGGTGGTGCAATCCGAGCCCTTACGCGACACCAGACGCAACAGAGCCGAAGCGTAAGGCCCGAAAGGGCCTCCACTCCTGAACGTCCGGGCTTCACGTTTTTTGTGACCGGCAGCACAGCCGCCGCGTCTTGCGACCCGTAAAAGACGAGCCTGGGCGCAGCTTGCGCGAGACCTCATCTCGTCATTGCTGTGTCAGATGGGGGGTCACATGAGACGCCGCGATTTCATCATATTGCTCGGCGGGACGGCTGTGTCGTGGCCGATTGCTGCGCGCGCGCAGCAATCAACAGCGATCCGACGCGTCGGCGCGCTGATGAGCATCGCAGAGAACGACCCGCAGGCGCGCGTGTGGGCCTCCGCTTTCGAGCAGGGGATGGAAAAACACGGTTGGAAGCCCGGTCACAACCTGCAGATCGAGTATCGCTGGGCCAACAACGACAGCCTGTTAAAGCGATTTGCGCAAGAATTGGTCCGGCTCAATCCCGAGGTCATTCTGGCGGCCAGCGCATCGAGCGCGAGCGCATTGCAGGAGGCGACCGGCACAGTGCCCGTCGTCTTCATGGGCACGAGCGACCCGGTCAGCCGCAGGCTGATCGCCAGCATGGAAAAGCCCGGCGGCAACTTCACAGGCTATGTCGAGTTTGAGCCGGGCATCGGCGTGAAGTGGCTTGAATTGCTCAAGCAGATTGCGCCGAACGTGACGCGGGTTGCGGTCGTTCAGGATCCCATGCGGTCGACCTGGAGGCAGGTGCTGAGCGGCATCGAGAAGGCGGCGCCGTCTTTCAATGTGCAGGTGACCCCGGTCGATGCGCGCGACGGCGCTGAGCTCGAGCGCCTTCTGGCAACTTTTGCGGGTCCCGGCGGCGGCATGATCGTGACGCCCAACCAGTTCTCGGCGCTCGCGCGGGATCGGCTCGTTGCGCTGGCGGCGCAGCATAAATTGCCGGCGGTGTACTTCAGCCGGTTCTTCGTGACCGAAGGGGGCCTGATCTCCTATGCGCCCGACACGATCGACCAGTACCACCGCGCGGCGGACACCATCGATCGCATCCTCAAGGGCGAAAAGCCTGCCGACATGCCGGTGCAGACGCCGGCCAAATTCGAGATCGTCGCCAACCTGAGAACGGCGCAGATGATCGGCCTCACCATTCCCGCGCAGCTGGTGGCCGCCGCCGATCACGTCATCAGGTAGATGAGCCACGGCTCTAGCGGACCGTAGAGGTGCAGCGTGCCGCTCGGTCTATGGAGTTTCGCACCACTTTTGCGCTAAATCAAACAATTCCCAATGGCGGCCATCTAACATTCGTGATCTCTCTCACGGAGTTGATTGCCATGAGCGAAAAAGAGAAAGTGAAAAGTGAAATTCAAATTCTGCGGGATACCTTCGAGGGCATGAAAGGTCGTCAGCCGAAATCTGACCAGGAGCTGAAAGAGTGGCTCGCCACTGATGAAGGCAAAGAAGCGACGATGTTCGAGTCCACGTCATTTTCGCGCTTCGGCCAAACTGGGCACTCTTAACGACCGCTTTTTGCGGATCGCAAGTTTAATTACCGGTGCTTGGCCGTGTCCGCTTTGGGTCATTAGCGGACATCAGCCCGATTCATCGATAAGCGCGTCGGCGCGCCGGCGGCATGGTGAATCGATGATTAACACTTTTGCCCCGGCGACATCCTTGCGGATCCAATTCGTTTTAAATCTGAAACCGTTGATTCAATTTTTATGTAATTGTTAGTCAAAGCCCAGAGCTTCTCTTAGGTAGGGTGGTAGTATCCATGCTCCCAGTCGTGATGGGTGCCGCTGTGACCCGGGAGAGCCTCATGAGCAAGCTTGTTCTGCGCTTCCTGACCGACGAGTCCGGCACAACCGCCATTGAATATGCCCTGATGGTGGGGGGCATCGCGATTGTCATCATCGGCACTGTGAATACGATTGGCTCACAAATTACTGCAACTTTTTACACCAAGATCTCGGCCGCGTTTAAGTAAGGCTACGAGCCCAAATCCAAACACTCAAACGTTCGTGGCGCGGGGCGCCGCGGCCGCGTTTACTTTTGGCCAATGCGGAACCCGGGCGGAACCTCTCACAAATCGTTCAAGTGCCGGCAAAAGCGCGGGAAAAACGCCTGTTTGTGACGGCGATCACAATCATACCGGAACGCCCCATGCGCCCGCGCGTTTCTGTCTGTGCAGCAACCAAGGAGGTTCCCAATGAGGAAGCTTGCAATCGGAATCCTGGCTGCGGCGGGCGTCGCATTGTCGGTGCCGGCAAGCGCGCAGGGTGTGTGGATCGGCGCGGGTCCGGTCGGTGTCGGTGTCGGCGTTGGCCCGGGCTACGGCTATTACGACGGTTACTATGATTACGGCCCCCGTTATCGCAGTTACGCCTACGACGACGGTTACACCTATCGCCGTCACTGCCGCGTCGTGCGCGAGGACTTCAACGGGTACGTCCGCAAGGTCCGCCGTTGCTGGTAAGCGAATTGTAGCGAGTACCGCGTAGTGTAAGTTCAGTATAAGTGGAACGGCTTCGGAGGCTTCGGCTTCCGGAGCCGTTCGTTTTTACGACGCGTTTACGCGCGAATGCGCCCATCCCACGCATGTAATTTTGATATTGCGAGTGTTATTAAAAGTGTTAGTCCGCATTCCAGCGGGGTCGACGGGTGTTGTTATGAGGGGTCGGTGCGTAGCGCCGAAAGACAGCACCAGCGCTTATCCATTTTGCTTGGTCGAGTGGAATGGCTATGAGGGCTGGGTTTCATCCAATGGATTGGAGTGAATAGAGGTGCCCGTTTCCGCTTGATGCAGTCGCGCATTTTCGCAACGCCGCACGGACATCAACGGCCCCTTTGAGGGCTTAGCTTTTGCCCTTAGGATGCCGTCCTTGAGTTTCGGGGGGATGCAATGAAGCGGCGCGATTTCCTCACGCTTCTCGGTGGGGCGGTGACGGCCTTGCCCTCAGCGGCCCGAGCGCAGCAAAAGGTTCCTTTAGTAGGCTTCCTGAACAGCGCCTCGCCCGATACTTATCGCTTCAATGCTGACTCCTTTCGGGAGGGCTTGGCGAAGGCGGGCTTCGTCGACGGCAGAAATGTCCGCATTGAGGAGCGATGGGCGAAGGGCGACTATGCGGCGCTGCCGGCTCTTGCCGCTGAACTGGTAGCAAGGGGCGTGGTCGCCATTGCCGCCACCGGAGATGTCGCTTCTGCCCGCGCCGCCCAGGGTGCCAGTAGCACGGTGCCCGTGGTTTTTACGATCGGCGGCGACCCTGTCCGCTTCGGCCTGGTCAAGAGCATAAATCGCCCCGGCGGGAATGTGACCGGCATTCTTTTCAACCAAAATGTACTTGGCGCAAAGCGGGTTGAACTCCTTCGGCAAATTTCCCCCAACATTTCGCGCGTCGCGTTGTTAATGAACCCCACCAATCCCAATGTGAAAGTTGAACAGGCAGATGCGGAGGCCGGAGCAAAGAAATTGGCTCTCGAAACCGTAACGCTGAATGCCTCGAATGCTCGTGAAATCGATGCGGCGCTCGAACAGCTGTTGGTTGCCAAGGCTGACGCATGCATCACTGGGACAGACCCGATCCTGCTCGATCGGCGCGAGCAGATTGTCTCATTCGCCAATCGGCACAAGCTTCCCGTTGCAGGCTTTGTCAGGCAGTTCGCAGCTGTTGGCGCGCTCCTGAGCTATGGCCCAAGCATCAGCTGGATGTACCGCCAGGCCGGTGAGTACGTTGGACAGATTTTGAAAGGATCGAACCCGGCAGAAATGCCTGTTCTGCAGCCGACCCAATTCGAGTTTGTGATCAATCTCAAGACGGCCAAAAATTTTGGCTTGGGCATTCCGCCTACTGCCCTTGCTCGCGCCGACGAGGTGATCGAATAACATTGACAGAAAAGGAGACTCAATGCCTGCATTCAACGCTGTTCGTTTCAAGGTTAAGCCTGGCCGCGAGCAGGAATTCCTTGATGCACACAAAAAGGTGCAAGCCAATTGGCCGGGTCTCAAGCACGCAAACATGATTAAAACCGGCGATCGCACTTTCTGTATTATTGCAGAATGGACTGATATGGATGCACTTACGAACGCGCGACCTCATATGATTGCGACGCTTGATTCATTTCGCGGCACTCTTGAAGACCTTGGCGGGGATCTGGGAGTCACGGATCCGGTTTCTGGGCCGGTTGTACTTGCACTTAAATAGTCATGCGGCAATGTCCGCTAATGACCCAAAGCGGACATCACTCTTAATTATTTAATTACTCAGGCTGCTTGCAACGGCGCCGCCGGGCTCCCTTCAGACGACCGCTCTCTGATCGCTTTCACCAGGAGATCGAGCTTCACCGCATTTGCATCCAGTTCGTCCGTTGGGACCGACATCGTCTTTGCGACGCTGTCACAGCACCGCGACAGGAACTCGAGATTCAGAAAACGCAGGGCGTCGAGCGCCTCGCAAAAACGTTTTGTATTCTCGGCTGAAACACTCTTGGAAATCTTGGCGCTGCCCAGAATGCCCAGGGTCTGTGTCAATTCCGCGTAGATCGGCTCCCAGTTGGCTATAAGTCTCCTCATCCGAGGCGCGGAGACACGATCGAACGCGCTGTAGAAATTTCGCTCAGAGACATCGACGTTTCCACGCGCATCAGACTCTGCCAGCAGATTTTGAAGGATGGTCTGGAACTCGCCGACGTTGCTCTGACGCTCGTTTGGCGAGAGGGCTTCCCAATCAAGGTCAGCGAATTTATCGATAAGCTCGTATCGGAAGCGAAACCCCATTCGGATGGCAGTGATCAGGGACAGCACGGGCGCTGGCAGCCCCACCGTCGGGCCACCGACTTCATCGACGGCCAGGAACTCGTAGACGCTGACATCGTTGCCTTGCCTTCGCATGTGATACAGCAGCAACCGGTATCGCTTGCCGCCTCGGCGAGCGATCAGTACTGTTTGCGGTGCTACGACGCTGTTTTCGTGGCCGGCGCGGATTATTTTTGCGGTTTCTGCCAGCCATTTTTCGAAAAATATTTTTTCGTTGCCGATGAGTTCGGCGGCGATCTTGATTATTTCGCCCCACTGGACGCTAGATGTGGCCAAGCCGAATAATTCGGTGATCGTTGTGGTGTCGCTTTCGACGATCGCCTTGGCCGGGAGGCCTGCTGCTTCGCCAAAATCATCGTTGTTAATCGATACAAGAACGCGTGAATAACCTCTCAGCTCCGCAATCTTTCCAAACAGCTTGCGTCCGATGGACTGGACGCGCGCGCGCAGGTCGCCGGCATCAAAGGCAATCTTGTTTTGCCGGTAAATTTCGATAAGTGCCTTTACCAGTTCCGTTTCGTCAGCAATCGCTTGCAGATGGCTTAGCGGGCTCGGAACGGGGATGTCCTTGCGCTTGACGCAGAAAATCCGGCGCTCGCGCCCTTCACAGGGCGGTTGGGCACCGAAGTATCCGGTTTCATAGAAACACCAGGACCAATCCTCGTATGGGGCACCATAAATGAGAAAAAGATTTTCGGCTCCTTGCAGACTTTTTTCGAGCTCTGCCCGCCAATCATCGCCCTTTGGGATGTCCTCCGAAATGAAGACAGAGATCTGGCCTTGAGCGGTTTCCTGGATGACCGCTTTCAATGCTTTGACAAGATCGGCGTATTCAGACCGATGACTGATAAAGATGGCTCCCGGTACCATGACCTGCTCCCGAGCTCCGATGATCAATATGAGGTGTTTCCCTCAGCAGTTTCGTTGCTACAGACATCCTTTGCTCCGGATGCACATTAGGCACGGCCCACCCGATGCCAATGTTAAGGGGATCACAGAGGCGGCCTGTTTTTTCCGCAGATCAATTCGTGAAGGTCCGCTATTGGCGCATAGCGGGCTAAAGCGGACACGGCTTCCGCATCGCAAGATGTCCGCCAATGATCCAAAAGCGGACATGGGGCAAGTCGCTTACGGATGATTTATGACTTCACTTTAGTCAGGCGTGTGCGCGTGGACTCAATGTGCCGATTGAAATCAAAAAACAGATCAGAATGCCGCATTGGAAGAATTCTGGCCATCCGCACAATGTTCTCGAAATCGGATTGGAGGGCTGCCACTTTAGCTTCGGTAAGTTGTGTTTCCATTTCATTTTCAATGATCCTGAGGCGTCGATACAATTTACGCATGCGGCTTTGCAAAAATCCTTGATACAGCTTGGGCGCAAAATTGAAAATTGGAATTACAATTGCCGCGGCTGCCAACAATACGGCAATTAATCTCTCAACATGGGTGACCATCCAGAACGGCAGGGATCGGTATAAAAAGGAAGAACCGTTCTTGTAAAAATCGACAGCGCTCTCAGCGACCACGAATTCGGAATCGAGAGGCGTTGGAAATTCCTCCGCCCGTTCAAAGAGCCCGGCCTTTTTATGTTCCTCCACCATCGCCTGCAGCAAGAGATAGATAATCTGCGGGTGAAGATCCTTACGTACAATCACGGCGTTGGTGGTCCCAACAAGGGAAACGTCCGTTCGCGGGATACTTCCTCCGAAATTGATAACCCCCTCTGGCAGTTTTAATTGAACGAGATATGGCAAAATCTTGGTCAGAGCCTCGGTCTGCGAAATGTTCATGAGGTGAATATTGGGATCACTGAATAAAGTTTTGATGACTGGGGCATTTGCCGAATAGGCGAGGAATGCCGCGTCGACTGTGCCTCCCTGCAGCGCCTTGACCGCAGGCTCTCCGCCGAGCGGGGAGAACTTCGAGTTGTCAGAAGTAATATCGCTTAGGCCGAAAATCTGCTTGGCCGCCACCTGGGTGCCGCTGCCCTCCGCTCCGACAGCGATAGACGCACCGCTGAGTTGCCGTATTTTATCCAGCTTCTCATTCCCACGATAAAATATCCAAAACGGCTGATAGTTGATCCGACCCAATGACATGACGTTCGGGGCTCGCTCACTGTTTGAGATGCCTCCTTGCGTGAAGCCGATTTTGACCCCGGAATTCGCGTCTTCCAATAACTTGATGTTCTCCGCCGACCCTCCCGTGTGGAGCAGCTCCACTTTCACGCCTTTGCGAGCGAGGATCGCGCGATAGCGTTGGCCCAAAAACTCGTAACCGCCGCCTTTTTGCGATGTCGCGATGAGGATGGTGCTTGGTGGCGCAGGAATGAAATAAATCAATGCGAGCGAAACAATACCCAAAATACAGAGGCCCGCCGCCAATCCCTTGAGCAGGCCTGACCAACCCGACCCCAACATACGCTTCCCCCCACACGAAGGTTATTCAGCGCCTAAATGCTGCGCAATACCCCCACGTTTGACACTCAATGAAGCATCGGAAGCTACACGGGTATTGGGGATGTCCGCTTTTCGCGCTTAGCGGACATTTTCGAGCACCCGCGAATGTCCGCCGTCAGGGACAAAGTAAAGCGGATATGGAGTTCTGCTCCGGGACCGTCGTTTTATTCAATCACCTCGTCAGCCGCGACGATCAGCGACGGCGGCATGGCGAGACCAAGTGCCTTGGCGGTCTTGAGATTGACGGAGAGAAGAATTCGCGTGGGTTGCTGCGCTTGAGAAACAGCCGCCAATGTCTCCAACGAAGCCAATGATCAGGGCGCGAGGGGCGAATTGAGCTTGCTCGCGGTGTCGATGATCCAGTCACGGTAGCTCAGAAGCGGCGTGATGCCGGTGAGGCCGCCGCAGCCTGTTTCGTCGCCGGGCGCGGTCGACCAGCTCACCACGCCGATCACCAGTGGGCCTTCGCCATCATAAGCGGGCGCGCCGGAATCCCCGGTGCAGCCGCCAAGCCCGTTGCGCTGGTTGCGGGTGGCGACGTCGTACAGGCGAATCTGCAGTGACCCGGGCTTGCCGGTGACGGTCAGCGTCGCCATGCGCGGCTGGCCCAGCCCGCGCGCGGTTCCCGCCAGGGTGACGCCGAAGCCGGCAATGGTGAGCGTTTCGCCGGGCGCGACGCGCCGCGGCGCCGCCAGTGACGCGGGGACCACCGCGTCGGGCAGCGGCGCGGCGAGCTTGATGAGCGCGACGTCGGCGGTGGCGCGGCTTGCGGCATAGCTCGCATAGTCGAAACGCGGATGCCGCACGACGGTGCGCACCGGAATGGGGCCGCCGGTCTGGTAGGCCCTGACCTGATAGTCGACGTTACGGAAGACGCAATGCGCAGCCGTGAGCACGAGGTCGGGCGCCAGCGCGGTGCCGGTGCACAGGTCGTCGCGCGTATCCACGATCATCACGATGGCGCGCGCGGCCCAGCCCGCCGCCGGCGGCGCATTGCCGGTAACGGCCGAAGCGGGGGAGGTGAGCAGCAGGAGGCCGACAGCGGCGAGGACGCGGAACATGGCGTGCATGAGCCTTCTCTGCGGAACTTTGTCAATTCGCACCCTGCCGCCGACTGCCGGAGGACCGAAGGCACCTGTGAACCAAGTCACTGAACAACCGGTCAAAAAATTTGGGAATTTTTCGTGAAGAGCGGAACGGTCGACGACCTGCCTGGTTCTCGATCATGTGTACAAAGACATAGATTGAGTAAGCGACGCCAAGGTACGACCCGATGAGCCCCGCCGACCGATACCGCGCCCTTGCGGCCCATTTGCGCACCCGCGCTGCCCGGGAACAAAGCCCGGTCCTGCGGACGCAGTGGGCGAAACTGGCGCAATGCTACGTGCGGCTCGCCGGGCAGGCTGACCTGAACAGCCGTGCCGACATCGTCTACGAGTTCGATCGCTCGGTCCGGCGTGGCGATGTTGGCGGCGAGCCGGCCGGCGGCTGACCGCGGCCGCCCATCCGGGCGGAACCGTATACCACCACAGTCCAACGCGACGCTTCCACCGTTCCGGGGGCGGGCCAAAGCCCTCCAACGGAATGGCGCGCGCGCAATTTTCGGAACATCACAATGGCATCCATTCTGCTCACGCCGCCTGCGGCCGAGCCGCTGTCGCTCGCCGAGGCGAAAGCCTTCCTGCGTCTCGAGACGGCGGACGATGACCCGCTGATTGCGGCATTCATTTCGGCGGCGCGCCTACATGTCGAGACGCAAACCGGGCTCGCGCTCGTGACGCAGAGCTGGCGCATCGTGCTCGACTGCTGGCCGGCGAACGGACGCATCGCGGTGCGGCCGGCCCCGCTGCAGATGCTTACGGCTGCGCGTGTTTTCGATTTTGACGGCGAGATACACACGATCGACGCCCAGGCTTTCGTGCCGGACCTGAGCACGTCAACACTGTCTTTCATCCCCTGGGCACTGCCGATGCCGACGCGCATCAGCGCTGGCATCGAGCTCGACATCGCCGTCGGCTTTGGCGATGTGGCGAGCAATGTGCCGGAGCCAATGCGCCACGCGATCCGGATTCTGGTTGCACACTGGCACGAGAACCGCGCGATCGTTGCCGGCGCGGAGGTGGCGCCGGTGCCAGCGAATGCCGCTGCGCTGATCGCGCCCTACCGGATGCTGCCGCTGTGAGCGCGTCATTGAAAAATATCGGCGCGCTCAACCGCCGGCTTGAGCTGGAGGCGCCGGTGGAGACCGGCGACGCCGCGGGCGGAGTCGTCCGCACTTATGAGGCGGTGGCAACGCTGTGGGCACAAGTGATGCCGGTCTCCGCGCGTAGTGACATTGCCGGGGACCACCTGGGTGCCGTGCTGCGCCATCGCATCGTCGTCCGCGCGCGGAGCGGCATCAGCACGCTGCATCGCTTGCGCGACGGCGCACGCGTCTTCCGGATCATGGCCGTGCGCGAGAGCGACGGCCGCCGCTTCCTCGAGATCGATGCGGAGGAGCGGCAGGATTGAGCGCGCGATTCATTCAAATGCGACTCATCGCTCGCGAGCAAACACCAAGGCTCGTTTAGCTACAGCAACATCATTTCGAGGTTCTCATGCCTACCGCCGCTTCCGCGGCGCTGCGTGCCGCCGTGCACGCGGCGCTCACAGCCGACCCTGCGCTTGTTGCCACGCTCGGCGGCCCGAAGATTTATGACGAGCCGCCGCGCGAGGCGGCGTTTCCTTATGTCACGCTCGGCGAAACACGCGTTGCGGATTTTTCCGCCGGCAGCGAGCCGGCGCTCGAGCATCAGCTGACGCTGCATGCCTGGTCGCGGCAGGGCGGGCACCGCGAGGCGCATGTGATTGCCGGCGCACTGTTGCAGGCACTCGATGATGCGCCGCTCGCGCTTGCCGGCCATCGGCTGGTCAATTTCCGATTTTCCACGGCCGACGTACGGCGCGAATCGGACGGGCGCACTTATCGCGCGCTGGTACGCTTCCGCGCGGTGACGGAACCTGAATAAGTCCGGGTCAAAGCGATGCGCGCCCAGCGCCGACTCGCGTATGATGCGGGGAACGGGCAGCAACACCCATGCGTCAACTGATCGGAAAGATCCCCATCAAGGGCCAGAGGGTGGTCGAGGAGGTCTATCTCTCCGAGCAGATCCGGTGCCGCGAATGCCAGAAAACGGCGCCGATCGGCGTCGAGGTGGTCACGGTGCAAAAGGACGGGCCGTCGAAAAAGGTCCTCAAGCGCGCCTTTTATTGCAGATCTCACGCCGGCGACTATGAATCGCGCGCGCGCGGCGAAGGCTGAGCGGGAATTGCACGTCATCCGCGCGCCCGGCTGCCATACGGATGTTCCCTTAAGGATCAAGTCGGATTTTCAATTGCGGGCGCACGTCCTTAACTACGCACGTTGACGAAGTGGATTGGCTGCCATGCGTGCAAAAACTGTCACCTTGTATTCGCTGCCCTGTGTTGTCGCGATTGCCAGTCTCCTGGTTGCGGCACACGAGATCGCGCCACTGGCGCGTTCGGTCGGCGTCTCGGCCGCAGACGGGCATCATGCCGGGCAAACCGTCAATCGTGCGTGGAAAGGCGACCGGCTTCCGATCCGCCACGGCTCTCCGAGAATTTCGCCGAAGGCGCGAACAGAGCCTTCACTGGGCCTGAAACGGGACGTCGTTGTCGACCCGCAAACAGCCTGAAATTGGCTGCGCTCAATTCGACCCAGGTTAGGTGATATCAGGCTGCGTGCGAGGTGCGGTGGTTCGGGCTTCCGCCCGGCCCGACGATCGCTTCCAGCAGCACGCGTAGCTGTTCGCTGTTGAACGGCTTTTGCAGCAGCGGAATGCCCGCGTGGCGTTGCTCGAGGGCATGGCCGTATCCGGTCACGAATCCGAAGGGAATATTCTTTGCGAGCAGGATGTCGGCAATCTCGCTGCCGTGCTTTTGCTCGTCGATGCCGATGTTCACCAGCGCGCCGTCGAAGTTATCCTTGGAGATTTCATTGAGCGCCGACGGCAGCCCGTGCGCGACCTTGGTGACAGAGTAGCCGAGCTCCGCGATCATGTCGTGAAGCATCTCGCCGATGAGAAAGTCATTCTCGATGATGAGGACGCGCGGCGCGCGCGCCGGATTGTCTGTCATGAGTTGATGCCACAGCGATGCCGGCAGGATTTTCCCGCGGGCCGTGCGCCCCTGTTTCAGCGGCACATCTGCCGGATCGATGCGGCAGCTTTACGACGAAGGCAGCCGTACCTTCATACCCCCGCGGTTCCCGCGTCGAACCCCGCGATGCAATCAACGCTCGCCGGCAATAAATTCGTCGTGCTCAACGACGAAGGCGGTGCGCTGACTCCCGCAGGAAAAAAATTTCTGAGGGAATTCGGTGCCACGCTCACAGCGCCTGGAGCCGGCCGCCGGATTTTCTGCCGACCCTGCCTCGACTGGAGCGAGCGGCGCTACCACATTGCCGGCCACTTCGGCGCCGGGATCTGTCTGCATCGAGCGTGGCTGGCTGGCGCGGCAGCGCGCCGGCCGACGCGGGTTCCGCGAGATCTTCGGTGTGCAATTGGCCGCGCCGGAGGTCTGGAAACAGAGGCGGCCGTACCTACATACCTGACCGGCTCCAAGGCGTTGCCTTGGGTCCATTTTTCCATCCGCGCGACTGTTCCGTCCGCGCCGCTGCGCGCGGCTGCGTCTGCGCGGACCCAACGTGGTGAGCAAAATGCGGCATCGCCGTCGCAGGGTCTTCATCGATACCCACAAGGGGCGCGTCAGCGCCGGCTTCACCGTGGCCGCGGAAGCTGACGCCGCCGACGTCTCGATGCGGCTGCGCGAGCGCGGGTGGATTGCCTACCGGCTAAGGCTCGAAGCCGAGCAGTACGCCTGGATCGCGACCGTCATCGACTGGGCGCGCCGCGCGGCGTGATCAGGTTACAGTGTTTTGAGGAAGAAACTGGCGCCAGCGGTCGCTCTCAAGGGAGCGGAATGACGTCGGACGGGAAGTTCTTCATATCGACGGGCTGCGCCACGTGCAGATCGTAAGTCGGCACCGGATATTTCACCGCCTCACTCAAACTCATCTTGCCGGGCCCAATGACCGACTTGACGGCAAAAACGCCGAGCACGGCCACGATCAAAACTGTCAAACCTTTGCGCATAAGAACAATCCTGCTTGGGCCAATAGACCGGCAATCGTGAGTCACACGAACGGTGAATTTGCTACAGGGCCGGGGTTACTGGGCGGTTAAGACTTGTCTGCCGGGTACTTATGGGCCGTTGGCGCGGCGTGCAAGCGCGGCAGATTTTGAGTCACGCGTTGTTGATGCGCGTCATGCCGACAGCGTTTGCAAAAAGGCGCTGCATTTCGTGCGTCAAATACGAGTCAATCATAAATCAATCACAAGCCATGCGCCGCGCGCGACCGCAGACTGCGCAACGCGAATGCCGCTGCCGTGCAAATCGGATTTCAAGGACTCATTCTGAAAGGACCACCAATGACGGCTCAAAAGGGCAAGGATCTGCTCATCAAGATCGCCGACGGCGCGGGCTACACGACAGTCGCCGGACTGCGCACGCGGCGGCTTGCGTTTAATGCCGAGACCGTAGACATCACGCACGCCGAAAGCACCAACCGTTGGCGCGAACTGCTCGACGGCGCCGGCGTCAAGCGCGCCGCGGTGTCGGGCCGAGGCTTGTTCAAGGACGCCGCGACTGATGCGCTGATGCGGCAGACGTTCTTCGAGGGCGGCATCGCCGGCTACCAGATCGTGATTCCGTCGTTCGGCACCGTGCAGGGGCCGTTTCAGATCGCCAGCCTCGAGTTTTCCGGCGAGCACAATGGCGAAGTGACCTACGACATGGCGCTCGAATCCGCCGGCGAGCTGACATTCGTGGCCGATACGTGAGCGCGGCGCTTATCCGTGCCTCACCAGCGATCGGAGCTGTCGCGGGCGAGCGCGACGATCGCCCGTTCGGACAGATCGTAGCGATGTCCGCAGTCGCAGCCGAACGTGACCGTGCGGTCGTTGTCGCCGGCGGGCTCAATTGCCGCGACCTGCATGCGCAGACCGCATTTCGGACAGACGATGTTCGGAATGGCCGGATCGGGTTGATGCGTGAGCGTCGACGCCATCATGACAGGACTCCGCTCGATGTTCGATTCCGGACCACAGGCTGCGCCCGTTCGGAATCGGGTACCACTCATTTTTCCGTGACTATCGGATGCAAGTGACTAATTTTGGAGGAACCATGGCCAATCGCCATCGCGGCGAGATCGAGGCCGACATTGGCGGCGCACGGCGGCGGCTCGTGCTGACGCTTGGCGCCCTCGCGGAACTCGAAGATGCTTTCGGCGCCGAGGACCTCGTGGCACTGACCGAGCGTTTCGGCTCGGGCCGGCTGAAGGCCCGCGATTTGACACGCATCATCGGCGCGGGCCTGCGCGGAGCGGGCGCAGTGGTAACCGATGATGACGTTGCCGTCATGGCGGTCGAAGACGGGGCTCGGGGCTATGTGCGCATCGCGGCCGAGCTGATTCAGGCGACGTTCGGGGAGGCGGGCGCGTGACTCCGTTCCCCTGGAAACAGGCGATTGGTATCGGACTTGGCGTGCTACGGCTTTCGCCGCAGCAGTTCTGGACGATGACGCCGCGCGAGCTCGGCTACGCCATCGAGGCCGTGACCGGCCGCTCTCCGCCGCTTGATCGCGGCACGCTCGCACAACTGATGAAGAGATATCCCGATGACGTTCCTGCCCGACAAAATCACCGAGCGTGACGAGTTCCCGGACGACTTTAGCAAAACGACCGATCGCGTGCACACGAGGACGAATGCGCTTGGCATCAGTGCGGCAAGCTTCGCAAAAGCGATGAGCAAGGCTTTTGCCGATGCCACGACCGGCGGCAAAAAGTTCGACGACGTTCTGCGTCAGCTCGCACTGCGGCTTTCCGACGTGACTGTTGCGCAGGCGTTTCAGCCGCTTGCGCGAAATCTTGGCGGCGGGCTCGGCGATCTTTTTCGCGGCGTTTTCGGCGAGGATCCGGGCACACGCGGTCGGCGAGGGGGCGCACCCGACTCGATCAGCCTGATGGACAAGTTGAGCGGGCTTACAGCATTTGCGTCGGGCGGCGTGATTGCGACGCCTGCGTACTTTCCGTTGGGTCCGGGCGGACTCGGGGTTGCGGGCGAGGCTGGGCCTGAAGCGATTTTGCCGCTCGCGCGCGGAAGCGACGGGCGACTCGGAGTCGCGATGAGCGGCTCGGGTGCGGCGAACGTCACCGTGCACATCGCTACGCCGGACGCGGACAGCTTCCGCCGCTCGGAGGCCTACATCACCGGACAGATCGCGCGCGCGGTGGCGCGGGGACAGCGCGGCTTTTGAAAAAATTGCACTGGAGAGCGGTGGGCCGCCCGAGCGGGTTGCCCTGTTGTTTTGGGCGTGTTTGCGCCCTCTTTTGGCCGCTCAGAATAAGAATCCAGCGCTCCTCAAGGGAAAATCAAGCCCGGCTCAAGGACTGCGGTCGGGCCCACCGCTATAGACCGGCCATCAAATACGACGATTCATCTGAGGAATCAGCAAATGTCATCAAGTTCGCATCGCCTTGAAACCATGCTTCTGCACGCCGGCTGGCGTGCCGACCCGGCAACCGGCGCGGTCGCGGTGCCGATCTATCAAACGACGTCCTACCAATTCCGCGACACCGAGCACGCGAGCAATCTGTTCGCGCTGAAGGAACTCGGCAACGTCTATACGCGCATCATGAACCCGACCAACGACGTGCTCGAGAAGCGCGTCGCCGCCCTCGAGGGCGGGGCGGCCGGACTGGCGCTAGCCTCAGGTCAGGCGGCGTCGGCGTTCGCGCTGCAGAATCTGGCGCGAGCGGGCGACAACATCGTCAGCTCGACCGATCTTTATGGCGGCACGTGGAATCTGTTCGCCCACACGCTCAAGGACCAGGGAATCGAAGTTCGCTTTGTCGATCCGATCGACCCGCAGAACTTCCTGCGCGCGACCGACGACAGGACACGCGCCTATTACGCCGAATCGCTTCCGAACCCGAAGCTAACCGTTTTCCCGATTGCCGAAGTGGCGGCGATCGGCCGGCCACTCGGCATTCCACTCATCGTCGACAATACGGCAACGCCGTTCCTCCTGCGGCCGCTCGAGCATGGCGCTGCGGTCGTGGTCTACTCGGCGACCAAATATCTCGGCGGCCATGGCAACTCCATCGGCGGGCTGATCGTCGACGGCGGCAATTTCGATTGGGCCGCGCATCCGGAACGGCAGCCGGCGCTCAACACGCCCGATCCGAGCTATCACGGTGCAATCTGGACAGAAGCGGTCAAGCCGATCGGTCCTGTCGCCTACGCCATCAAGGCGCGCGTGACACTGCTGCGCGACATCGGTGCGGCCCTGTCACCGTTCAACGCCTTCCTCGTCATCCAAGGCATGGAGACGCTTGCACTGCGCATAAACCAGCACTGCAAGAACGCTCAGGCGGTGGTCGATTTCCTGCGCACGCGAAAAGAGATCAAGCGGATCATCCATCCGTCGCAGCAGCAGGGCGTGCATCGCGAGCGCGCAGACCGCTACCTCAAGGGCCAGTTCGGCGGACTGGTCGGCTTCGAGCTGGCCGGCGGCAAGGAAGCAGGGCGCAAGTTCATCGACTCGCTGCAACTTCACTATCATGTCGCCAATATCGGCGACGCGCGAAGCCTCGCCATCCATCCGGCGACGACAACACACTCGCAGCTCACCAAAGAGGAGCAGCTCGCGAGTGGTGTTTCGGACGGCTATGTGCGCCTGTCGGTGGGCATCGAGCATATCGATGACATCGTCGCCGACATCAAGCACGGTCTGGAGGCTGCAACGAGGTCATTGAAGGCGGCGTGATGTTTCTCAAGGAGCAAAGCATCGGCGGTGCGACCATCGATGCCGGCGGCATCAGTGTCAAATATTTCGCCGCCGGCATCGGTGAACCGGTCGTGCTGCTGCATTGCACGGGCAGCTCGGGCCGCCAGTGGGCCGAGGTGGTGGAGGCGCTTCGCTCCGACTTTCGCGTGATCGCGCCTGATCTCTGCGGCTATGGCGGCACGACGCACTGGCCGGGCAACGGCACCTTCAACCTGGCGGTCGAAGCCGATCTCATTGCCGCGTTGCTCGATTTGCTGGGAAAGCCCGCGCACGTCGTCGGCCACTCATACGGCGGCGCCGTCGCGCTTCAGTTCGCATCGCGGCATCCGCGGTATCTCAAGACGCTGACGCTGATCGAGCCCGCGTCGTTTCATCTGCTGCGCGACGGCGATGACATCGACGAGCGGGCGTTCAGGCAGATCTCGGAGGTCGGCGCTACGGTCGCCAACGCAGTCAACTGTGGCGACTATCAGGGCGGCATGCGCCGCTTCGTCGACTATTGGGGCGGCGAGGGCGTATGGGATGCCCTGCCGGCCTCACAACGCCTAGCGCTGGCAGCGCGGATCAGCAAGGTCTCGCTCGATTTCTGGGGCACGCTCAACGACCCAATGCGGCAGGCCGACCTTGCGTCCCTCGAGATGCCGACGCTGGTTGTATCCGGCGGGCAATCGCCGTTGCCGACACGCAGAATATGTTTTCATCTTTCCCGCATGATCCCGGACGTGACCGTGCGGACAGTGGCAAATGCCGGGCACATGCTTCCGATTACCCACGTTAGCGAGGTCCTGCCTCTGATCGCGGACCATTGCAGTGCGCAGCGCGGACGCCGTGCGGACCGAGACCGCGAACTGTTGGAACGCGTCTCAGCCTGAAGTGTGCGGGCCGGACTACGTGAGCCGGTTCATTTTGCGCGACGCCCACCAGAAGGCGATGCCGGCGAGGGATAGGAGAATTCCGAGAACACCGATCACCAATACCGCGATGTGAAAGACGGCATCCGATGCGTCCATGCCGCCGAAACGGCGATGGGCTGGCGCAGGTTCCTAACCTCTCAATCCCCTCCTGCAAGAGGCCGGCGAAGGAAGTCACCAGAAAATCTGCGCGGGTCTGCCTGAGTCCACCTTTGAGTACCTCTCATGGTCGCGAATGGTGTGAAACCGCGCAGGCAAATGCCGCGTTATCGGCTGCCGGGACAATCGTGCGCATTCGTTACCCTTCACAGTCGGGAGGACAAAACGATGACTCGCGTGCTGACCTATATGGAAAACTGGAAGAGTTGGAAAACCGCACCATCGCAGGGTGTCGTAAAGAGGGACTGGGTTCCGACCGGGCGCATCGATTTTGCGACCCGGCTAAACGGCACCCTTGAAGAGTCCGACCAGCCGAGTGAGTTCAAGCTGCTCGTCGAAGAGCGCCGGATCGTTGAGAGTATTACGGGAAATGAAAATCTGGAAATTCAATGGCGACTTGCGACGCTGAACGAAGCGAAAGCCGTCGTCGCGCAATACCACAAGTATCTGGCGGAAAACGCTCTCATTAGGTCCGTCTCCGACGAGACAGTATCGCTCCCTCCGCCTAAAAAGGTGCAGAAGATTCAGGAAACCACGGCTGCCTAGCTCTGCTCAGTGGTGAACTCTATGAGGAATCCATTGGCGCAACATCGCGCCGACGTGGTGGATCTTTGGCCGGGGTTCCTCGCGATCCCGGTCTAGCCGTTTTTTCAGCGCTGCAATTTGCGCCTTGAGGCCAAGCACCTCAACCTTCAGCACGTCACGCTGGGCCTTGAGCCGGTTAAGGATATCGCTCTTCCTGCCCAGTTCGGCGAGCTGATTTGCAGTTTTGTTTCTCAGTTGCTCGTTGCTTAGTTCGAGACGCCGCGTCGACATTGCAAAATCCGCGCGCAAGAGGTCTTTGTCTGCCTCTATTTCCTTGATTGAATTCGGAAGAGCGTGCTCCATCCGCCTGGTGGTCAGCCGCACCGCACGGTCGTGGACGAGGGGCGTAACGGCCAAACCGATCAGGCATCCAGTCAGGAGGCCGATACCCATGTACATGAGCGCTTCGATCATTCCGAAGAAACACTGAATGCAGCCGTTCAGTTCCATGGCCAATGGCTCACGGTTGCTTCCCCTTGGGCCGCAGTCACATCAGACAGGAACTCATGACATCCTTCCACGAAGTTCTATTCCCGCTCGACATCGCGCTGAAAAGCGCCGGCGGCCCGCAGCGGCGCACGGACGTGGTCACGCTTGGTTCCGGTGCCGAGGAACGCAATGCACGCTGGGCACATTCTCGCCGCCGCTACGACGCCGGTTACGGCGTGAAGACTTTCGACGCGCTGTCGCAGGTTGTCGCGTTTTTCGAGGAGCGGCGGGGGCGCCTCTACGGGTTTCGCTGGCGCGACCGGCTCGACCATTCCTCTGCCGCACCGGGCGTATCAATAAGGCCGACGGATCAGATTATCGGAATCGGCGATGGCGTCACGGCGACGTTTCAGCTCGGCAAGACCTATGGTGCGCTTTACTCACCCTACCGGCGTCCGATCGCGAAGCCGATGCCCGGGAGCATCCGTGTGGCGGTCGCGGAAACGGAGGTAGACGAGGGGACGCATTTCACTGCTGACACTGCGACCGGCATAATAACGTTTATCCCTGACCATATTCCTCCCGCCGGCGCGGCGATCACAGCCGGCTTCCTGTTCGATGTGCCGGTGCGTTTCGATACCGACTATCTGGAAGTCGATCTCTCGGCTTTTGCCGCGGGCGCCATTCCGAAAATCCCGTTGATGGAGATCAGGCCATAACGCCATCGGGGAAGGCGTTTTTGCCTTCCGTCCGCTGTGCTACATTGCACCCATTCGAGAGCAAATGAACATTTGCGGAGAAGCAACGTGCGCAACATCGCAAGGTGGACTGCACCTGCTGCAATCGCACTCTTTTTGGCAAGCGTGCAATTTGCCAGGAGCGATCAGGGCCTGACGGGCGACGTGCGCACGACATTCATCGAAGCGGCCACGCGCAGCTGCCTCAAGACCCAACTAGATGCCCCCACCAACAAGGACGTTCCCGTTTCAGCGCTCTACGACTACTGCAAATGCAATGCGAGTGGTATGGCGGACAAGACCTCAAATGATGAGGTCAAGACTCTCGAGGCCACCGGTAGCGAGGAAAAATATCGAACGGCCATGCAGACCAGAATGGAATCCAGTGCAAAAACGTGCCTGGACGAGATCCGCAAAAGCCTGCCGAAGTAAAACGGATGCAAAGCGATTTGGCGCGGCCATTGCCGCCGGTATACCGGCGCTGGATCTGACAATCCGCCATTTATTTTCAAGAGCCATCCCAGGATGGCGCCTTAAGGATTCCAAATGCGCACAATTCCACCCGCGCTGCAGACGAGGCTCGATTCCGGCGTCACCACGCTCTGCCGCTGCTGGGTCATCACCCGCGCCGACGGGGTTACGCAAGGATTCACGGACCATGATGACGACATCACCCTCGACGCCGTTAGTTGCCATGCGGGCGGCGGCCTGACAGGCAGCGAGGTGACGCAGAAGCTCGGTTTTGCCGTCGATTCTTCCGAGCTCTCCGGCGCACTCGCCGGCGATTCACTCAACGAAGCCGATCTCGCCGCCGGCCGGTACGATGCGGCCACGATCGAGATCTGGCTGGTCGATTGGAGTGAACCCGCGCTGCGTGTGTTGCTTGCAAAAGGAACGCTTGGCGAGGTGAGGCGCGAAGGCCAGGCCTTCACCGCGGAAGTGCGGGGGCTGAGCGAGCGGCTCGCGCAGGAAAGCGGCCGGCTCTATACCGCAGCGTGCTCTGCCGATCTCGGCGACGGCCGCTGCAGGATCGATCTCTCGAACCCGACTTTCCGTGGCGCCGGCGCCGTCATTTTGCCCGAGGCGACAGCGGCCTTCACGGCGAGTGGACTCGACAGTTTCGAAGACGGCTGGTTCGCCGCCGGGAAACTGATTTTCACCAGCGGTGCAAACAATGGCCTGAGCGTTGAGGTGAAAAACCATCGCAAAGGCGCTGCCGTGCGGCTGACATTGTGGCAGGCGATGCCGGAGCAAATCGAGGCAGGAGACACGTTCGTCGTGACGGCCGGTTGCGACAAGCGGTTTGACACCTGCCGCGCTCGCTTCAACAACGCCGTGAATTTCCGGGGATTTCCGCACATCCCCGGCAACGACTTCATCATCGCGCATCCGCTGCCGGGCGAACCCGGGCACAACGGCGCAAGCCGCCAAAGTTAAACATGATCATCAACCGAAACGACATCGTTGCGGAAACGCGGCGCTGGATCGGCACGCCCTATCGGCACCAGGCCTCGCTGCGAGGTGTGGGTTGCGATTGTCTTGGCCTCGTGCGTGGCGTTTGGCGCGCGGTCGTTGGCGACGAGCCGGAACAAGCGACGCCTTACGCGCCGGACTGGGCGGAGGCGACGCGCGAGGAATCGCTGGCCAACGCTGCCGCACGGCATCTCATCGCAATCCCGCTTGACGGCCACGCATCCGGCGACGTGTTGCTGTTCCGCTGGCGTACGCATTTGCCGGCCAAGCATGCCGCAATTGTTACGGCGCCCGGCATGATGGTGCATGCGCACGATGGCGCGGCCGTTGCGGAAGTTGCCATCGCACCGTGGTGGCGCCGGCGGCTTGCATTCGCGTTTCAATTTCCTGGAGTGATCGGCTGATGGCTGCGCTTGTTCTTTCAGCGACCGGCGCTGCTGCAGGCAAGGCGGTCTTTGGGCCCGCCGGCGCCATTGCAGGCCGCCTCATTGGCGCGCTCGCCGGCAATGCGATCGATCGTGCCCTGTTCGGAAGCCGGCAGGAGATCGCGCAGGAAGGTCCGCGGCTCGCCGATCTTGCGGTGATGGCGTCCACCGAAGGTGCGCCGATCCCACGCGTTTATGGCCGCGCGCGCCTTCCGGGCCAGTTGATATGGGCGACCAATCTCGAGGAGGTGGTCAGCACAACGTCGCAGACGGCGGGCGGCGGTGGGAAAGGCATGGGCGGAAGCCCGGCCATCACCACGAACACAACAACATATTCCTATTATGCCAATCTTGCGGTCGGTCTTTGCGAAGGGCCGATCGGCGCCGTGCTGCGCATCTGGGCCGACGGTAAGCCCCTCGATCTCACAGGCCTGTCTATCCGCGCTTATGCGGGCGACGAGGCGCAGGCGCCCGATCCGCTGATTATCGCCAAGGACGGTGACGTGCCGGCCTATCGAGGCCTTGCCTACGTTGTGTTCGAGCGTCTGCCGCTTGCGAATTTCGGCAACCGCATTCCGCAGCTGTCATTCGAGATAGTGCGTCCGGTCGGCCGGCTTGAGCGGATGGTTCGCGCAGTGACGCTCATCCCGGGAACGACCGAGTTCGGCTATGCGCCGGGGACCGTGGTGCAGACGCTCGGACCCGGCCAGTCGGCGCCGGAGAATCGTCATATTACTTATGCGCCATCCGACGCCGTTGCCGCGCTCGACGAATTGCAGGCGGTGGCACCGAACATCGAACGCGTGGCGATCGTGGTGGCATGGTTCGGCACCGATCTGCGCTGCGGCCAATGCCGGGTGATGCCGGGTGTCGACAACCGCGCAAAGCAGACCTATGGCGGCACGTGGTCGGTTGCCGGGCTTGACCGGGCGGGGGCGCGTCTCGTCTCCACGGTCGACGGTAGGCCAGCCTTCGGCGGTACGCCGTCCGATCAGAGCATCCGGGACCTGATCGCGGAGATTAAAAGCCGCGGGCTCAAGGTCACGCTGTATCCCTTTCTGATGCTGGATGTTCCGGTGGGAAACACGTTGTCTGATCCGTTGAGCGGCGCGATGTCGCAACCGGCCTATCCATGGCGTGGACGCATCACTTGCGATCCCGCGCCCGGGCGGACCGGCTCGCCCGATGGAAGCCCGGCGGCTGCAACCCAGGTTGACGCCTTCTTCAGTGGCGGCGCCGACCAGTGGAACTACCGCAATTTCATCCTGCACTACGCCTCGCTTGCGGCAAGCGCCGGCGGCGTCGGCGCGTTTCTGATCGGCTCGGAATTTAAATCGCTCACGCGCGTGCGTTCGGCATCCGGTATCTATCCCGCTGTGACTGCGCTTGCGGCGCTTGCTGCCGACGTGAAGTCAATCGTCGGCGCGAACACGCTCGTGACCTATGGCGCCGACTGGACTGAATATGGCGCCCACGTCGTCGACGGTGCGGCAAGCGAAGTTCGCTTTCCGCTCGATGTCCTGTGGGCTTCACCTTCGATCGACGCGATCGGCATCGACTACTACGCGCCGCTGTCGGACTGGCGCGATACGGCGGATCAGCGCGATCTTTCGCTGACCAGCAGCCTGTACAGGCTTGGCTATCTCGCCGGCAATCTTTCAGGTGGCGAGGCCTATGACTGGTTCTATGCCGACAACACTGCGCGCGACACGCAGACCCGGACCTCGATCACCGACGGTCTCGGCAAACCGTGGGTTTTCCGTCAGAAGGATATCTGGAATTTCTGGTCGCAACTCCACTACGAGCGTGTCGGCGGGGCGGAGCTCGCAAGCCCGACGGGCTGGGTGCCGCAATCGAAACCCATCTGGCTCACCGAGATCGGCTGCCCGGCGGTCGACAAGGGTGCGAACCAGCCCAGTGTTTTTCCCGATCCCAAATCGTCGGAAGCAGGCATGCCGCATTATACGAGCGGCAAGCGTGACGATCTGGTCCAGCGCCGCTATCTCGAGGCCGCGCTCGTCGCCTTCGATCCAGCCTTCGGCGAAACGCCGCTCAACCCGATCTCCGGCGTCTACGGCGGGCGCATGATTCCGCCTGACGGAGTGCATGTCTGGACATGGGATGCACGCCCATTTCCGGCATTCCCGGCACTGACCGAGGTGTGGAGTGATGCGGCGAACTGGGAAACCGGGCACTGGCTCACAGGGCGACTTGGGTCGACACCACTCGACGGGCTGGTCTGGACAGTTCTGGCCGACAGCGGCATCGGACATGTGGACACGAGTGAACTCGGCGACGGCGCCCACGGCTACGTCGTCGACAGGCCCATGACACCCCGTGCGATGCTGGATCCGTTGGCGCTTGCGTTTGCGTTTGACGCGTTCGAGCAGGACGGTGTGCTGCGTTTCCACCAACGCGGCGGCCTGCCCATGGCCGAGCTGACCGACGACGATCTTGTGTTGCCGGATGATGGCGCGCCCGTGCGGCTGGTGCGGGGACAGGAAAGCGGACTTCCACGTGAAGTTACGCTGGGTTTCACCGATATCGGTGCGGACTACTTGCGCGCGGCCGCGGCCTCACGCCGGCTCGTCGGCGGGTCATCACGTAGCGCGCATGCAGACCTTGCCGTCGTAACAAGCGATGGCGAGGCAACGCGCCGGGCGGAAATCTGGTTGCAGGATCTCTGGGCGGGTCGCGAAAGTGCCGATTTCGCGTTACCGCGGAGCAAACTCGCACTCGCCGCGGGCGACGTCGTTTGGTTGAACGTTAACACCCGGCGTCGCCTCTTTGAGTTGCAGGAAATCAGCGATACCGAAAGCCGTGCGGTGAGGGCACGTTCGATTGATCCGGAAGTATTTAATCTCGCTTTGTCCTCACCGCGTTTGCGCGTTTCCGGTCCGCCCCCCGCGGCCGGCCCTGTGCACGCGTTGGCGCTCGATTTGCCGTCTATCAAAGCGGTAGAGCCGCCCGTGCTTGCGCGCCTCGCTGTTTTCGCCGATCCGTGGCCCGGGGCGGTTACCGTCTGGTCTTCCGTTGATGGGTTAAGCTACGGACGCGCCGCGCAAGCATTGGCGCCGTCGGTCGCGGGAGAGACTCTCGATGACCTTCCCGCGGGGCCGACGGCCCGATGGCATCGTGCAACCGTTCGCGTTCGCGTCTTCGGAGGTCAGCTCGCGTCGGTCTCCGACAGCACGATCTTCGCCGGTGCAAATGCGGCCGCCGTTCGGCGGCCGGACGGAGCCTGGGAGGTCATTCAGTTCGCGAACGCTGAACTGGTTGCCGATCGCACATACACGCTGTCTCGATTGCTGCGCGGTCAGGCTGGAACCGAATGGGCGATGGCTGCGCCGTTGCTCGCCGGGGCGCCATTCGTGCTGCTCGATCAGCATATTGTGACGGTCGCAAGCGGCATCGATGCGCTCGATCGCACACTGCAGCTGCGTATCGTGGCGGCGGGACGTGACCACGCCGACCCGGCGGCGCTTGTGCTCCCGTTGACACCAAAGGCCACCGCGCTGCGACCGCTAGCGCCGGTGCATCTGAACGCGGGGCGTGCGGCAGGGGGCGTGACTTTCAGCTGGGTCAGGCGCACGCGCACCGACGGCGACAACTGGGTCGGCGAGGTGCCGCTCGGCGAGGACAGCGAGCAATATGTTCTCGATATTCTTTCGGGTCCGGCCGTCGTGCGCTCGATCATCGTGGCGGCGCCGATGGCGCTTTACGCCAGCGCCGACGAACTTTCCGATTTCGGCACCCCGCAATCGATCCTGCGCGTTCGCGTTGCGCAACTTTCCGCGACCGTTGGCCACGGCTTTGCGGCCGAGGCTGTTCTCCACATCTAAGGACTTCAATGACAGATACGCCACGTCTGGCGCTGCCGGCGATCGAAGCCGCGCAGGCGCAAAAACACGTCACTCACAACGAAGCGCTCGTGCTGCTCGATGCGCTGACGCACCTTGCGGTGGAGTCCCGCGCGCTGAGCGCGCCGCCGGGCTCACCGAGCGAAGGCAGTTCCTATATTCCCGCGTCTGGCGCGAGCGGTGCTTGGAGCGGCTGGGATGCACAAATCGCCCTCTATAGCGGCGGCGCCTGGAACCGGATCGCCCCCGTTCCGGGGATGAAGGCCTGGGTCAGGGCAGAACGCTTGACCGTCACCTATGACGACGACCTATGGCGCGACGGCGTTGCCCTGACAGCCCATGGCGGGCGTGTGACGCTCCGCGCCAAGGAAGAAGAACTGAGTCTGAGCGGCGCGTTTACCGAGACAACCGACGCAGCCTTCATTCCGGACCGCGCGGTTGTGCTGGGCGTTGCATCACGCACCACGCTCTCGATCACAGGCGCAACGTCCTACGGGGTCGGCATCAACGGTAATAGTACGCAGTTCGGGAATCTTCTCGGCATCACACTCGGCTCGACCAACAATGGCGTCATCGGCCCGACCGCTTTCTACGCCAATACGAGAGTGCGCGTGACAGCCAACGGCGGAAATTTCATCGCCGGCAAAGTTCGCCTCATTGTGTATTTCCTCGAAATGTCAGTGCCGGGCACGTAGGCCTTCCCAAGATCCAAACATGAAATCGACATATGACATTTGCTTGCCCCTTCTGCTTGCGCATGAGGGTGGGTACTCAAATCACCCAAGCGATCCGGGCGGTCCGACAAATTTCGGGATCACGATCTTCGACTACCGGAAATATGTGAAACCCGGAGCGGCCGCGGCCGATGTGCGCGCGATGACGGTCGAGGAAGCGAAGCGCATTTACCACGCCCGCTACTGGGACGCGCAGCGTTGCGACGAACTGCCGGCCGGCTTGGACTATGCGGTTTTCGACTACGGCGTCAATTCCGGCATCGGGCGCAGCGCGAAGGCTCTTCGCCGCCTGCTCGGACTGCCGGACCGCTCGGTCACCATCAGCGACGATGTTATCGCCGCGACACACGCTGTCGATCCCACGACGCTCGTCACCAAGATTTGCGACGAGCGCCTGCGATTCCTCCGGTCCCTACGAACCTGGCCGATCTTCGGCGCAGGCTGGGGCCGTCGCGTGGCCGAGGTGAAGGTGGCCGCATTGGCGATGGCCGCCAAAGAGCATCACGACATGTGAAGGATATTCAATCAATGTGGTCTAAAACAAAATCCTGCTTCGGAAATTCGCTCACGATCCTGTGGGCGCGTATCCAGGTGCTCGCCGGGCTGCTTGCGGCTTTCCTTATGGCGCTTGCGACCGATCCGAACGTGACCGGCGCGATCCAAGTTGCGCTGGAGCCAAGATTCATTCCTTACTACGTCATTGCGATCGGCCTTATTACCGAGATTGCACGACGCCGTACCATCAGCCGTGTGCCTTGATGCTGGGGATCATCCTTGGTGCTCTTGGCAATCTGCTCGGCGGGCCATTCGCAAAGGCGGCTCTCGATGCCTATCGTGCAAGGCTTTCGGCAGAAAACGCGAGCGAGAAAATCGCAGCCGATCTCGCTGCACGTGAACTGGCAGTCGAGCAGCGCGAGCGTGAGCTAGCGTCGCAATCGGTGCTCGCGGAACAAGGCCGTTGGTATACGGCGCTTCCCCGACCGCTATTTGCCTTCGCTTTCGTCATCTATGTGTGGAAAGTTGTGGTTTGGGACAAGGTTCTCGCTCTCGGCTCGACCGATCCGCTTTCGGGCGACGTCGCACACTGGGCGACCATCGTGCTCACTGCATATTTCGGCGGCCGTTCGATTGAAAAAGTTGCACGTATTCTCACGCACAGGTGACGCCGCTTGGCTTTAGCGGCAGCGCCCGCCAATATCGCCCCGCATATTGCGGAGCCATTCCAATGGACGTCCTTGAAGCCGTTGCCTCACGATATTCTTGCCGGGCCTTTCTGCCCACGCCGGTCCCTGAAAAAATAGTCCGCGATATCATTGACCGTGCGGCACGCGCGCCGTCGGCGGGCAACATGCAGCCGTGGCGCATCTATGCCATTGCGGGCAAACGCGTCGAAGAGCTCAAGGCGCTACTGGCGCCACGAATGGCAACCGAACTGCCCAAAGGCGAGGGCACCGACTACACGATCTATCCCGAGCCGTTGACCGAACCCTATCGGGCGCGGCGCTTTGCGGTCGGCGAACTGCTCTATCGGTCGATCAATGTGTCGCGGGACGACAAGCCCGCGCGCTATAGGCAGTATTCCCGCAACTACGAGTTTTTCGGCGCGCCGGTTGCCATTTTCTTCGCGCGCGAAAAGGTTCATGGACCGGCGCAATGGGCCGATATAGGCGGCCACCTTCAAACTGTTGCGCTGCTCGCCCGCGGTTTCGACTTGCATACTTGTCCGCAGCAGGCCTGGGTCTCCTTCCATCGTACAGTGCGAGTCTTTCTACGACTTCCCGAAAATTTGATGATTTATTCGGGCATGGCCCTCGGATACGAGGATGCGGCCGCACCCATCAATTCCTGGCGCTCTCCACGCGAACCGCTGGATGCCTATGCGACATTCGACGGCTTTGAAAACTAGCCGGCGCGGGTTTCGGGCTGACCGCGTTCACGCAGCGTTCACCGGCGCGCCGCTAACAACTCTACATTATGCCGGTGTCCCGCCTCACCATATTGGCCCTACTGGCAGGCGTGCTAGCCTCTCCGGCCGGGGCCGCGGACGCGCCTTACCACGACTCGTGCCTGACAAAGGCGGAGCAACGTGCCGCTGTCACCGCCAATAAGGCAATTTCACTTGCCCAGGCCATCAAAGTGCTTCGGGAGCATCGCCGTTATTCCGAGGTGGTCCGGGCCAGGTTGTGCCGGCAGGACCAGAAGCTGGTCTATGTGCTGACTCTGCTCGGCCGTAGTGGCAAAGTAGTCACCGCGACCATTGATGCAGTGAATGGCGAATACCAGCTTGGCCGCTCAGCGGAGAAGTAACCCGTGCGCCTCCTCGTGATCGAGGACGATCCAGATCTCAATCGTCAACTTGCCACCGCGCTGACCGATGCCGGGTACGTCGTCGATCGCGCTTTTGATGGCGAGGAAGGCCACTATCTGGGCGAATCGGAACCTTACGATGCGGTCATTCTGGACATCGGTCTGCCGAAGATGGATGGCATTTCCGTCCTTGAGGCATGGCGTCGCACTGGCCGCGCGATGCCCGTGCTGATGCTGACTGCGCGCGATCGCTGGAGCGACAAGGTTCAAGGTTTCGATGCAGGCGCTGACGATTACGTGGCCAAACCCTTTCATTTGGAGGAAGTGCTCGCGCGCGTTCGCGCGCTACTACGCCGCTCCGCCGGGCACGCAAAAAGTGAATTCAACTGCGGTCCTGTCCGGCTCGATACCCGCACAGGCCGTGTTTCAGTCAATGGGAATCCGGTCAAGCTCACAAGCCACGAATACAGGCTGCTTGCGTATTTGATGCATCATGCCGGTCGCGTGGTGTCGCGCACGGAACTGGTTGAACATCTCTACGACCAGGATTTCGATCGCGACTCAAATACCATCGAAGTGTTTGTTGGCCGCATTCGCAAGAAGCTCGGCGTCGAGATCATCCAGACGGTGCGGGGCTTGGGATATTTGCTCACGCCGCCCGACGCACGTTGACATGCGTGCCAACTCGCTCGCGCTTCGCCTCTTCCTTTCAGCCACCGCCTGGACGGTGATTATTTTGCTCGTTACCGGCATTGTCCTGTCGTCACTTTACAGGCAGGCGGTCGAGCGTGCATTCGACCGCCGGCTCGGCGTCTATCTCCGCACGCTGGTCGCCGACATCGCGTCGCCGGAAGAGGCTGGTGAAAAATTTCCGCAATCTTTGGGCGAACCGCTGTTCGAGTTGCCACTGTCCGGCTGGTACTGGCAGGTGACGCGCGTTGATCCGGGCAAGACTGAAGTTCGATCGTCGCGTTCGTTGTGGGACGGCGGCTTACCGCACTTGCGGGACCAGGGCATTCCCGGCAGTGCGGACGGCTCGCGCGCCGGCTATGTCGGCGGACCGGAAGATCAGCGCCTGCGTCTCGTCGAGCGCAATGTCGATCTGGGCGACGAGGGGCACTATCTCGTCGCCGTAGCGGGCGATGCCGCTGAGATTTCGGACGAAACGCGCTCGTTCGATCAGGCGCTGATCATCACATTTTCTATTCTTACGGCAGTCCTGCTTCTCACGACGACATTCCAAGTCCGCTTCGGCCTTGCGCCGCTCAAGCGCATCACCGACGGGCTCGCCGCCATACGATCTGGCAGTGCCGAGCGTCTGACCGGAAAATTCCCCGAAGAGATCGCTCCGCTCGCTCGCGAAACGAACGCATTGATTGAGACCAATAGGGAGATTGTCGAGCGGGCGCGGACGCACGTCGGAAATCTGGCGCATGCGCTGAAGACCCCTCTCTCGGTGATGGTGAACGAGGCCACGGCGCACGGCACGGAGCCGTTTGGCCAGAAGATTCTGGAGCAGGCCGATATCATGCGCGATCAGGTAGCGCGGCATCTCGAGCGGGCACGCCTCGCTGCAAGGTTGACGGTCGTCGGATCGGTCACGCAGGCCGCACCCGTGGTAACGGCGCTTGCGCGCACAATGGAAAAGATTCACCGCGACAAGAATCTGACAATTGACGTCCACGCCGACGAAACTGCACAGTTTCACGGCGAGCGCCCCGATCTGGAAGAGATGGTCGGGAACCTTGTCGACAACGCCTGCAAATGGGCGACATCGCGTGTTGCGATTGAGGTCGTGCGGGAACGCCCTGATGCAGCGAGCGAACGGCAGGTTGTGCGGGTCATTGTCGACGACGACGGGCGCGGACTCTCGCCGTCCGAGCGCGAGCAAGTGGCCAAGCGCGGACGTAGGCTCGACGAGACGAAGCCGGGATCAGGCCTGGGCCTTTCGATCGTGCTTGAACTCGCCGGGCTTTATGGTGGCGGGCTGACGCTCGGGACGGCGCCGCTCGGCGGGTTGCGCGCCGAGTTGGTGTTGCCAGCCGTATAAGCGCCTGCCGATGGTTTTTGTCGCCCGCCGGAGTTTTGCCCCAATCCTAGCCTCCCGATAGCGCGACCTTGCAGGTGGCGGGTTCAGGGTTCCTTTGGGGGGTCCAAATGTCGGCATTCAAAATTGCTGCTGTGGCCGTTGCGGGTGCCATTCTCACGGGATGTGCCGGCAGCCCGGACGGTATGGGCCCGGGTCCCAAGGAGAACACAGGTACTTTGCTTGGCGCGTTGGGCGGCGCGGCCATTGGCTCTCAATTCGGCGGGGGCACCGGCGGGCATGTCGCCGGAGCACTTATTGGCGCCGGAATTGGCGGCCTGATCGGCAATCGGATCGGCGCAGCCCTTGACGATGAGGACAAGCAGCGCGCCTACGCCGCGCAAATGGACGCACTCGAGCGCGGCCAGCCCGGCGCGCCGGTGTCCTGGCGCAATCCGGATTCCGGGCGCTACGGCACGATCGTTCCCGGGCCTCAATATCAGCAAGCTGGTCATAGCTGCCGATCCTATACCCACACGATTTATATCGACGGGCAGCCGCAAACGGCCCGCGGGACGGCTTGCCGCAATCCGGACGGTACCTGGACGGCCGTCGGGTGACGTCCAAATTACACTTAATAACTTCTTAACGCCCGGCGCCGTATCAAGCCTGGAGGCTTGAATCCGGATCGACCGAGGATGGCGGGCGCCGAGACGACCGTCGAACGGCTGCGGCATTTTCTGCGCGAGCTCTCGCCTGGGGCGCGATCGCTGCTGATCGGCGAACTCGAACGTAGCGTGTTGCGCGGTGAAGACGTCGTTGGCGCGGACCTCGTTCTCCAGGAACTTCGCCGCATTGTTCGCGAGCAGCGCGATGTGGCTCCCCGCGTAGAAGATTCCGCTCGGTTGCTGTTCAAGCCGCTTGAGCCTTTCATTGTCGACGATCGCGGCGACCACAAGCACCCGGGCCGTATTGCGCGCTCGTCGCTGGACGCCTTATGGAATTGGATCAGGCGGGATCTCTTGCCTCATGACGCCGATGCCTTGGCCGGCGAGGTGGGCGAGGCAATAGTCGCCGGCGATCAAGCAAAGACCGAGCGGCTGGCGCGCATGTTTCAGGACAGGGTCGCTGCGGCGATTGATTCCAATATCAATGCCGACGACCAGGATGGAAAGATCAGGCGTCGGATACTGCAACAGATCGGCACGCCTCGCGCGGGCGATGAGCTTGCCGCGCTCAAGGCCGCGCTCAAAGGGCGTGATGTATTGGCATCGCTGTCTGCGAGGCTGCCTCTCCAGATCGGCAATCTCGCCAACGCCCAACTCGACGAATGCAAGTCTCTTATCGAAGGCGCAGCTGCGCGTGACGGTGAGCTGTTCCTCTATGCCTTGCTCACAGTCATGAACCGAATGGCTGCACCATGGCAGCTGATCAGACTTGGAGTGAAAGCTGCTGGAAGCGATACGGCAGCGCGCGTTGCCGACACGCACTATGGCGTTGCGGTCAATATCGTCATGGCAGAGCTCGAACGCATGGTCGCGGAATTGCGCGAAGATCTTCGAAGCGGGCAGGGTGTCGCGGTGGGTGCGCTTCTCAAGACGATTCACGATTCGGCGCGCGGCTTGCGCACCGAGCTTTCACTTCCGGTCGACAGCACCTGGGGACGCGCGTTGGCGGCGCAACGTACACATATTTCCGACATCCTGCGCGCCGAAATTGAATCGATGCCGGGCCGCGTCCGGCATTTGCTGCGACCGCGCCAGGCAAAAGAAATTCGTCAAAATTCCGTGCTCGACCCCAACGAAGTCGCCGAGGTCGAGGCCTTGGTCGAATTTGTCGGTATCTGCCGGTACTTTGCCGGTGAACTCGCGATTAACGAGATGACACAACGCGCCTTAAGCGAATTGCGCCATTACCTGGACAATGGCACCCGGGCATTGCTCGAGGGGCTGCGCCATGCCGGCGATGCCGATCGCAGTTTCCGCCAATCTCAGGTCGATGCAGCCGTGCGGTTCTGCGCCAAGGTCTTCGGGCGGGAATATGCGGCACTGCTGGGCAAGGCCGCGGAAGTTGCGGTCACTGGCGACAGCAAGGCGGCCCGCGCCTAAAGGCCGTTTTTGCTGCAGTGCGCCTGTGCGATAAAGCGCATTGCTGTCACGATCAAACGTAATGTATTCCCTGCGGCGCCGCCCTCCGGCGGAGGCCCGACGCGGAATTAAGGCTCCATGACCCTTTGGTTCGTTTTCGCGCTGATGACAGCTGCGGCGATTTTCGCCGTCCTGTGGCCGCTTGGCCAGGCGGCGAATGCGCAGGCCGGCAGCGATCTTGCTGTTTATCGTGACCAGCTGGATGAAATCGAGCGCGACCGCGCTGCGGGGCTGATTGGAGCGGCGGAAGCAGATGCAGCGCGGGTAGAGGTTTCCCGCCGTCTTATTGCGGCAGCCGATGCCGCGGAATTCACCCACGCCTTGCCAATCGGATCCCCGCTCTGGCGTCGTCGTGCGCTGACGGTTGGCGCGCTGGTTTTGTTGCCGGGCATCGCCGCCGGTTTTTATCTTGCACTTGGATCCCCCCAGTTGCCCGGCCAACCGCTGGCCGAGCGAGTCAGTGACGCACACCAAGGGCGTTCAATCGCAAGCCTCGTCTCAGAGGCGGAAGCGCATCTTGAACGCAACCCCGGCGATATCCGCGGCTACGAAGTACTGGCTCCCGTCTACCTGCGTATGGGCCGCTTCGCCGACGCGGTGAGCGCGCGGCGCAAGCTGCTGACGCTCGGAGGGGAGAGCGCCGGACGGCAGTCGGATCTTGGCGAGGCGCTCGTTGCAGCGGCGAATGGCGTTGTTACCGCCGAGGCCAAATCCGCGTTCGAGCGCGCAACGGCACTCGATCCGGAAGAGCTCAAAGCCAGGTTCTACATCGGTCTCGCGGCCGAGCAGGACGGCGACCGGGCAAAAGCAGCCGAGGTATGGCGCGCCATGACGAGGAATGCGCCGGCCGATGCACCGTGGGTTCCGATGGTGCGGGAAGCGCTGGCGCGTGTGGATGCACAATCTCCAAGCAGTACCGCGCCAGGTCCGACCGCCGACGATATTGCCGCCGCCGGCGCAATGAGCGAGAAAGACCGTGGCGATATCATCCGCAATATGGTCGCTCGCCTTGCCGACCGGCTGAAAGAAAACGAAAGTGATGTCGAAGGGTGGCAACGGCTCATACGTGCCTATTTGGTTCTCGGCGAAAGGGAGAAGGCGATCTCCGCTGCCGATGCCGCAAAACGGGCGCTAGCCAACGACGCCGACAAGCTTCGTCGCATCGAAGATACGATCAAGAGCCTAGGACTCGAAGGCTAAGGCACAATGACACGCAAGCAACGACGTCTGGCTCTGATTGGCACAAGCCTAGCCGTGCTGGCGGTCGCCGCAGCGCTCGTGCTGAGCGCCTTACGAGATTCGATCGTTTTTTTCAGTTCACCGACTGATGTCGCCGAAAAACACCCCGCGCCGGGCGCCCGTATGCGCATTGGCGGCCTCGTTAAACCGGGCAGTATAGAGCGTGGTGACAACTTGCTCGTACGCTTCGCAGTGACGGATGGAAAAACTGACATCGCGGTACGGTATCAAGGCATTGTCCCCGACCTGTTTCGAGAAGGGCAGGGAATCGTTGCGGAAGGCAAGCTCGATACAGGCGGGGTGTTTGCAGCCGATACTGTCCTCGCCAAGCATGATGAGCGCTATATGCCGCGCGAGGTCGTTGACGCGCTGAAAAAATCCGGGCGCTGGCAGGAAGGCGAGCAAAAAGGCGCCGGGGGCACTGCAAAATGACTCCGGAGCTCGGCCACTTTGCATTGGTGCTGGCGTTGGGTCTTGGCCTGATCCAGTCGATCGTTCCCGTCATCGGCGTCCACAGGCGCGACGGTTCGCTCATGCGCCTGGCCAGTTCAACCGCGCTCATGCAATTCGTTTTTGTCGCTTTATCGTTTTTCGCGCTCGCCGCCTGTTACGTGATGTCGGACTTTTCCGTCGCGACGGTCTACGAAAACTCACATTCAATGATGCCGCTGGTGTACAAGTTCACCAGCGTTTGGGGAAACCACGAGGGCTCGATGCTTTTGTGGGTCTTGATCCTCTCCCTGTTCGGCGCCTTGGTCGCACTTTTTGGCAACAACCTTCCGGCAGCGCTAAAAGCGCATGTGCTCGCGGTGCAATCGTGGATCGCCTGCGCGTTCTATCTCTTCATTCTGCTGACCTCGAATCCGTTCCTGCGGCTGGCGCCTGCGCCATTCGAGGGCCGCGATCTCAATCCGATTCTGCAGGACATCGGTCTCGCCATTCACCCACCACTTCTTTACTTGGGCTACGTCGGATTTTCGATCGCATTCTCCTTTGCCATTGCCGCATTACTTGAGGGACGCATTGATGCCGCATGGGCCCGGTGGGTGCGGCCGTGGACGCTCGCGGCCTGGATGTGCCTCACCGTCGGTATCGCGATGGGCTCCTATTGGGCCTACTACGAGCTGGGCTGGGGCGGCTTCTGGTTCTGGGACCCGGTTGAAAATGCGTCGCTGATGCCGTGGCTTGCGGGCACGGCTCTGCTGCACTCGGCAGTGGTGATGGAAAAGCGCAATGCGCTGAAAATCTGGACGATCCTGCTCGCGATTCTCGCTTTTTCACTTTCCCTGGTCGGGACGTTTCTTGTGCGTTCGGGCGTTCTGACCTCGGTGCACACATTCGCCAATGATCCTGCACGCGGCGTCTTTATTCTCGCGATCCTGGTCATCTTCATCGGTGGGGGATTGACACTGTTCGCCTGGCGCGCGCCGCTGCTCAAGCAAGGCGGATTGTTCGCTCCGATCTCGCGCGAAGGCGCGCTGGTCTTGAACAATTTGTTCCTCACGACAGCCTGCCTGACGGTCTTTGTCGGCACGCTCTATCCGCTGGCACTCGAGGCGATAACGGGCACGAAAATTTCCGTTGGTGCGCCGTTCTTCAACCTCACGTTTGGCCCGCTTTTTGTGCCGCTGCTATTTGCCATGCCATTCGGGCCGCTCCTGGCGTGGAAGCGTGGTGATATTCTCGGGGTCGCCCAGCGGTTGATGGGCGCCTTCGCCGTTGGTCTGGTGACAATCGCAATCGTTGCGGCGGCCGAAAGCGAGGTCTCTGTCCTGGCACCGTTCGGGATCGGGCTGGCGCTCTTCGTCATGACCGGCGCGGTGACCGACATCGTCGAGCGCATCGGGCTGTTTCGCGTTCCTCTCGCCGTCGTACGCCAGCGCGCCGCAGGTCTTCCACGTTCGGTTTGGGGCACCGCTTTCGCGCATTTCGGAATAGCTGTGACATTGTTGGGCGTCGTCAGCGTCGGCACTTGGGCAAGTGAGCGCATTGTCGGGCTCAAGCCCTCGCAAACCGTTTCGCTGTCAGGCTTCGATCTGGCCTTCGACGGGCTCGTTCAGCGATCGGGCCCGAACTACCGCGAACTGGTCGGTAAGTTCACGGTGCGATGGGGCGGCGTGCCGATCGCGACGATGGAGCCGGCAAAACGCAGCTTTGCGTCGCGCGCGACCACCACGACCGAGGCGGCGTTGTTTACCCGCGGCTTCAGCCAACTTTACCTGTCGCTCGGCGACGTCAATGACGACGGCTCGGTTGCGGTCAGGCTCTATTACAAGCCGATGGTCCTCCTCATCTGGATTGGCGCGGTTGTGATGATGTTTGGTGGCGCGCTCTCATTGTCCGATCGACGGCTGCGGATCGGCGCTCCCAGGCCGGCGGCAAAGCCGGCCGCGCAGCCGGCGGAGTAGAGCATGCGCCAGCTTGGAGCGATCGCCCTTGTGCTTGCCATCATCGCGTCAAGCAGTTCGTTGGCGGTGCAGCCCGAAGAAATGCTGAAGGATCCGAAGCTCGAGGCGAGAGCGCGCGAACTGTCGCGCGAGTTGCGCTGCATGGTTTGCCAAAATCAGTCGATCGACGAGTCTGAAGCGCCGCTAGCACGCGATTTGCGGCTGCTGGTCCGCGAGCGGCTCTCCAAGGGTGACACCGATCAGCAAGTCCTGGATTTCCTGGTGGCCCGCTACGGCGAGTTTGTCCTGCTCAAGCCGCCACTCGAAAGCAAAACGATCATTCTGTGGGCGCTGCCCCCGGTGGCCTTGCTTGCCGGTGCTATAAGCTTGTTCTTTGCCGTGCGCCGGCGCCGCACAGTTCAACTGGAACCTGCGACACTTAGTATCGAGGAGCGGCGCAGGCTTTCGACTTTGGTCGACGAACACCGGACTGAGCGTTGATTAACCGCAAGAAATTCGAACGTCTCGATAATCCCCACCTTACCAAAGTTTAATCCAGCCGACAGGACGCTGTAAGGGTCGTCTCTCCATCTTCAGGTTCGAAACAGCGCAATACGCGCCACACGAATCCCGATGGAGATTTCCAGATGAACCCGAGCGTCAATCCCGCTCCCGAAAATCGAAAGAAGCCGCGCGCGCTTTCCGTTCGCCGTGCGGCTCTGCTGGCGACGACGATCGCTGGCCTCGGCATTTGTGCTTTCGTGGCCGGCCCCGGCTTCGACCTTCGTGGCTATCCGACGGCTCTTGCCCAGAACCTCTCCGAGCAGGCCCACAAGCTTCAGGCGCCCGTTGGATTTGCCGATATCGTCGAAAAGGTCAAACCTGCGGTCATTTCTGTGCGCGTCAAGGTCGACGGCGGTTCGCAGACGAACGGCCTCGGAAGTAACGATGTTCCTCCTGGGCTTCGTGAATTCTTCCGTCGTTTCGGTATGCCGGATGCCCCCGAAGGTATGCCACGCGAGGGTATGCCGCGCGGGCGTCACAACACGATTACCGGCCAAGGTTCGGGATTTTTCATCTCGGCTGACGGCTATGCGGTGACCAACAATCATGTGGTTGAAAAGGCGGAGAGTGTTCAGGTCACGACCGACGACGGCAAGACTCATAAAGCTAAAGTTATTGGCACCGATCCGCGTACTGACCTTGCACTAATCAAAGTGGAGGAGGGACCATTCCCTTACGTGAAACTGTCGGAAAAAACGCCGCGCATCGGTGATTGGGTTCTTGCCGTCGGCAATCCCTTCGGTCTCGGCGGCACGGTTACGGCCGGCATTGTTTCGGCGCGTGGACGCGATATCGGAGCGAGTGCCTACGACGACTTCATTCAGATCGATGCGCCTGTGAACAAGGGCAACTCAGGAGGTCCAACGTTCGACACCGAAGGCAATGTCATCGGTGTGAATACGGCGATCTTTTCACCGTCGGGCGGTTCGGTTGGTATCGCCTTCGCGATTCCCTCCGATACTGTAAATAGCGTAGTCGCTCAGCTGAAGGATCACGGCTCGGTCACTCGTGGCTGGATCGGAGTTCAGATTCAGCCGGTCACGCAGGACATCGCCGACAGCCTCGGGCTCAAGAAAGCCGAAGGTGCGCTTGTCGCGGAGCCACAACCCAACAGTCCCGCTGCCAAGTCTGGAATTGCCGCAGGAGACGTTATTACCGCCGTGGACGGCAAGCCGGTCAAGGACGCACGCGATCTCGCCAAGAAAATCGGAGCGCTGGCGCCAAAGGCGTCGGTGAAGCTCACGGTCCTTCACAGCGGATCTGAAAAGAGTCTGACGCTGACGCTCGGCGAAATGCCTAACGCCAAAGAAGCGCGGGCGTCGGCGGACGAAGGAGAAAGTGGCGCCGATCTTGGCAAGCTCGGTCTCAGTCTTGCACCGGCCGCCAAGGTCGCGGGCGCAGGCGCTGAAGGTGTGGTTATTACCGGGGTCGATTCGAGTAGCGTCGCGGCAGATCACGGCTTCTCGACTGGCGATGTCATTCTTGAGGTCGCCGGCAAATCTGTTTCAACGCCAACGGACGTGCGCGAGGTCATCACGACCGCGCGGACGCAAGGCAAACGGACAGTCCTGGTCCGCGTGAAGAAGGGTGACAACACGCGCTTCGTCGCGCTGCCGCTGGGCCGCGGCTGAGACACGAGATTGGGGACGTCCC